>Ga0187890_10000581_pt1 | contig 26003 bp, 22 predicted proteins | sample June2016WEW_21_1_FD_133005 | JGI IMG/M metagenome (GOLD analysis project Ga0187890, IMG submission 133005) | Peatland microbial communities from SPRUCE experiment site at the Marcell Experimental Forest, Minnesota, USA - June2016WEW_21_10 | ecosystem: Environmental > Terrestrial > Soil >... | reverse complement strand
CCGCAACACTTCTTATATTTCTTGCCGCTGCCGCAAGGGCAAGGATCGTTGCGCCCGACTTTTTCTCCCGAGCGCACCACCTGCTGGACTTGCATGTCGCCAGCCCCGGCCATCCGCGCTTGTTCCAGCTCTTTCTTTTTCTTGCGCTGGAAGGCTTCCTCGATTTCGTCCACGGAGGTAGCGACCTGGCGCGGCGGGCGTCCGTTGCCGCCTCGACCGCCGGTGATGACTGAAGGCACGCCGGCTTCCGGCCCCTGATCGAACGACTCGTTTGGTACCCCTTCGGTGCCACCCGGCGTCGCCGCCAACTCCCGCGGACGCTCCATGATCTGCATCAGGTACAGATACCGAACCGTTTCTTCCTGAAAGCGCTGCATCATCTCTTCGAACATGTCGAAGGACTCGCGCTTGTATTCGACCAGCGGATCGTGCTGTCCATAACCGCGCAGGCCGATGCCCTCTTTCAAGTGATCCATTCCGAGCAGATGATCTTTCCACTGCGCGTCGATTACGCTCAGCATGATCATGCGCTCGTGATAGCGCATGGCCTCGGCGCCAATCAGCTTCTCTTTCGCGTCATAACGTTCTTTGAGTTTTTCGAAGATGGCGTCGCCCAGTTCCTGGCGGTTCATCTGCTCAGGTTTGAGGCCCTCGGCGTAGATGTCCACGCCGAAGCGGGTGAAGATCGCGTCTTTCAGAGCCTTCAGGTCCCAGTTGGCGACGTGCTCTTTGGGAGGACAGTGCTGTTCAAGAATGTCGCCGAGAATCCCGGAGACGTAATCCTCGATGATCAGATCTTTCTGGTCGAGCCCTTCCAGCAGGCGGCGCCGCAGTCCGTAGACTGCTTCGCGCTGCTTGTTCATGACGTCGTCGTACTCGAGCAGATGTTTGCGGGCCTCGAAGTTCTGGCCTTCCACGGCCTTCTGCGCGGCTTCGATTCGGCGCGTGATCATGCGCGACTCGATGGGAACGCCTTCTTCCATGCCGAGCCGTTGCAGCAGGTTCGAAACCCATTCCTTGGCAAAAATCCGCATCAGGTCGTCTTCGAGCGAAAGATAGAAGCGCGAGGAGCCGGGGTCGCCCTGGCGTCCGGCACGCCCGCGGAGCTGATTGTCGATACGCCGCGCTTCGTGGCGTTCGGTGCCGAAGATGTGCAACCCGCCCGCCGCAATCACTTCCTTATGTTCCTGGTCGGTGTCAGCTTTGTAGCGCGTAAAAATCTCGTTCCACTGATCGGTCGGAACCGCGTATTCATTGCCGGCGTAGTACCAAACTGTGCGGTTGGGATCGTCGACCTCGGCTTCGATCTTGCCTTGCGCCGCGCGGATCGGCTGCGCGATTCCCTTCTTCACGCATTCCTGCTTGGCCATGAACTCGGGATTGCCGCCGAGCAGGATGTCGGTGCCACGGCCCGCCATGTTGGTGGCGATAGTGACCCTGCCTTTGCGTCCCGCCTGCGCCACAATTTCCGCTTCTTTCTCGTGGAACTTCGCGTTCAGCACAACGTGCTGCTTCAATCCCTTTTTATTCAGCAGGTCGGAAAGGCGTTCGGATTTTTCGATCGAGGTCGTGCCCACCAGCACGGGCTGGCCGCTCTCGTGCAGCCTTTGGATTTCGTCCGCGGCCGCGAAATATTTTTCTTTCTCCGTGCGGTAGACGATGTCCGGATTCTCTTGGCGCAGCAGCGTGCGATTGGTCGGAATGACAAGCACTTCGAGCCGGTAAATCTTGTCGAATTCCGGCGCTTCGGTTTCCGCCGTTCCTGTCATGCCTGCCAGCTTTTTATACATGCGGAAATAATTCTGGAAGGTGATGGTGGCGAGGGTTTGATTCTCGCGCTCGATCTTTACATTCTCCTTGGCTTCGATCGCCTGGTGCAGCCCGTCCGACCAGCGCCGTCCCGGCATCAGGCGCCCGGTGAATTCGTCCACGATCAGCACTTCTCCGTCTTTGACCACGTACTCGACGTCTCGCTTGTAAAGCGCGTGCGCTTTGACGGCGGTCTCTACGTGATGCTTCAGCGCCCAGTTTTCCGGGTCGGCGATGTTGCCGATTCCCAGCAGCTTCTCGACTTTTTCCCAGCCCACGTCAGTGACCGTGCAATTGCGGTGTTTTTCGTCGACCACAAAGTCGCCCGTCATGATCTTGGGCTCGCCCGGCTGCGTGTCAATCTCTTCGCCCTTTTCCAGCTTGGGGATAATGCGATTCACCTTGTAGTACTTGTCGGTGGACTCTTCACTCGCGCCCGAAATGATGAGTGGCGTTCGGGCTTCGTCGATCAGGATGGAATCGACTTCGTCGACGATGGCGTAGTTGTGCACGCGCTGCACGCAATCGTGCAGGTCGAACTTCATGTTGTCGCGCAGATAGTCGAAACCGAATTCGTTGTTGGTGCCGTAGGTGACGTCAGCGGCATAGGCGGCGCGGCGCTCGCCGTCGTCGAGGTCGTGGACGATCACGCCCACCGTCAGGCCAAGAAAGCTGTAGAGCTTGCCCATCCATTCCGAGTCGCGCTTGGCCAGGTAATCGTTGACCGTGACCACATGCACGCCGCGTCCACTCAAAGCGTTCAGAAACACCGGCAGCGTGGCGACCAGCGTTTTGCCTTCGCCGGTCTTCATTTCGGCGATCTTGCCTTCGTGCAGAACCATGCCGCCGATCAACTGCACGTCAAAGTGCCGCATGTTGAGCACGCGCCGTCCCGCTTCGCGCACCACGGCAAACGCCTCCTCAAGCAGTTCGTCGAGAACAACCTTGAGCGCCTCGCTGCGCTCCGCTTCGATTTCCTTCTGACGGTCAGGATCGGCATCCGGTTCGTCTGCAATCGAGCTAAGACGCTCCTGAATACGGGCGCGAAACTCCGCCGTCTTGGCGCGCAGTTCGTCGTCGGAGAGCTTCTGCATCTCCGGCTCGAGCGCGTTGATAGCCGCCACGCGAGGCTGCAGGCGCTTGACCTCGCGCTCGTTCTTCGTCCCAAAAACCTTGCCTAACAAAGTGTTGATCAAAACGGAAACCCTTCGGAGGACACGCGTCCTAAAGTATCAATAAAGCCTAGCACATTAGATGCGGCAGGGACGGCGAAGGACGGATCACACGACACGCCTGTTTGCACCCTGGCTAAAGAAACGGGTTCTGGACGACGAGATCGCCGAAGTGACGGCCATGTTGCATGTCCTCGCTGTAAAGGATCTCGCACCCACCCTGTATTGCAGCCGCAACGATGAGGGAGTCGTACCACACAATTTGGCCGGCCGCCTGTAGCCGCAGCGCTTCCACGAATAGCCCGGACGACGAGGGAATTGTCATCATCGGCAGCAAGACTTTGAAGAAATACAATTCCAGCTCGGTCACCGTCATCGTCGCCCTGAACTGCCGCAGGCTGACGTTCATGAACTCCTGCACGACCTGGTAGCTGATCACGCCCAGCCTCGACCCCACCCCACGCGTGACCAATTCCTCGGCTATCCGTGCCTTGCGGGGATCGACCGGATCAAGCGAGTAAACGAAAATGTTGGTGTCGAGGAAGTATCTATCGCTCATTCATCTCGTCGCGCGTAAACTTGCGGCCCGCATTCACATGACGGAGGCTGTTGTAGAGTTCCGTGACCTCCGCGGCGCTAACGCGACGGGATCCGTACTGAACCAGCCATTCGCGGAAAGCATCGATCAGGCTCCTGTGCTCGCTGCGAGCAACTTCGCGGGCGCGTTCAATGTCAGATTCGGCGGCGCTAAAAGTTATGTTCTTCATATGGATCTATCGCTCATTCATCTCTTCGCGTGTAAACTTCCGGCCCGCGTTCACGTGGCGCAGTTCATGCATCAGCGCACGATACTCCTGTACGCGGGTCTTCCGTCCTGCGATCATTTTCAGCCAGTCACGAAAGAGTCATGTAGCGTAGTGTTCTGGCTCTGAGCTTCCTCTCGGGCAAGCTCAATGTCAGGCTTGTCGGCGTTGAAAGTAATGTTCTGTCGCACGACAATAGTGTACACGAGGTTCGTGCGATCGCAAGCTGGATTTCTGCCTTGCTGCGGCTGTGGCCACTCCACTGCCCCGGATCGGCTTCGGTTTCAACCACCTACGCGCAAGCCTGATCGCCCTACGTCGGTCCCTGCAAGAATCCTTGCGCATTACCTTCTAGGGCTTGTACTGCCAAAAGTCGTTGAGGGATCCGTTTGCCCCGAAAGAGCCGTACCCAATCCCACCGAAGAGCCAGAGATTTCCGGACGCATCGGTCCAACTAACACCAAGTGTTCGTGCCCCGGGAACGTTACTGAGGGCGGCCGTTCCCTCTGTCCCGTAGGTTCCCAATTGGCCATTCACGTTCGACCCACCCACCCACGTCCATTGGCCCGCGCTATACTCCCACAGGTCGTTGAGCCATCCGACGGCGATCCCGGTCGAGTCGTATCCATCCCCACCGAAGAGCCAGAAATTTCCGGACGCATCCGTCCAACTAACCGCGCCGGTTCGCGCTCCGGGAACGTTGCCGGCGGCAGGCGTTCCCTGGGTTCCATAAGTCCCCGATTGGCCGTTCACGTTCGACCCGCCCATCCACGTCCATGCGCCCGCACTGTACTCCCACAGATCGTTGAGGTTCCCGCTCGCTCCGGCAGAGTCGTAACCCACCCCACCCCATAACCAGAAATTTCCGGACGCATCCGTCCAACTAACCGCGCCGTTTCTCGCTCCGGGAACGTTGCCGGCGGCGGCCGTCCCCTGCGTTCCGTAGATTCCCTCTTGGCTGGCCACATTCGACCCACTCATCCACGTCCACTCGCCCGCGCTGTATTTCCACAGGTCGTTGAGACTTCCCGAGTCCGCAGACGTGCAGCTCGTCGTGGCAGACGAGGCACAACCATTCCCACCAAAGAGCCAGAAATTTCCCGCCGCATCCGTCCAACCAGCCGCTCCGTATCGCGCCCCAGGAAGGTTGCCTGAAGCAGCCGTCCCCTGAGTGCCGTATGTCCCCGGTTGGCTGACCACGTTCGACCCGCCCATCCACGTCCATTGGCCCGCGCTAACCGCGTTGCCCGGGCTGTATTCCCACAGGTCATTCAGGACGCCCGCCCCGGACACAGAGCTACCGTAGCCGTACCCACCAAAGAGCCACAGATTTCCCGCCGCGTCCGTCCAACTAACGGCGCCCCATCGCGCCCCGGGAACGTTACTGAGCGCGGCCGTCCCCTGAGTCCCGTATATTCCCGGTTGAGCACCGCCGTTCGATCCGCTCATCCACGCCCAGTTCCCGCTGTACTCCCACAGGTCGTTCAGGACATTGGGATCCCCGTTCGAGCCGTAACCGTACCCACCGAAGAGCCAGAGATTTCCGGCCTTATCGACCCACCTAACGGCATTCTGCCGCGCTCCGGGAATGTTATTGGAGGCAGCCATTCCCTGCGTCCCGTATGTTCCCGGTTGGTTGATGACATCAGCGCCATTCGCCCAGGTCCATTGGTTGGCGCCGCTAGGCGCAGGTGCACTGCTCTTGCCGCCGCTGCCGCACGCCGAAAAAGAGAGCGCCGCCATTATCATCACCATCAACATGAGCACGCGTAACTTCTTCCCGTCCACCATCCTCAATCTCCGTTTCCATCTTCGAAATCCGGACAACGGCCGATTTTAGCCGACTTCTGCTGCATGGGAGCAGGACACGGCATCAATTTCGGAATTCTTAACAAACCCTTAATAAACAAGATTCCGGTTCGGAACTGCAAGCAGGCTTTTCTTGGACTCGGCCAAGGCTCCAGCCCACGCAACTCGATTTCCTGTAAGATTTCCTCCGAACCATGCCCACCTTCTATCAGCGTTTCCAGGAATGCGCCCGCAAGTTCCCCGACAACATTGCGCTTGAGATTCAGCGGCAGCAGACGGTTGAGCGTGTCACCTTCGCGGAACTGACGCGGATGTCGGAGAGCGTGGCGAGGTGGCTTTCGACGCGGGTTCCATGGGACGCGCGCGTGGCGATTCTGGCCGCGAACCATCCGCGGTGGGTGGCGGCGTACTTGGGAATCATCGCCGCCGGACGAACCGCGGTGCCGCTCGACACCGCTTTCCAAGCCGACCAGGTGAAGAAGTTATTGATCGACAGCGGGGCTTCGCTGCTCTTCTGCGACGTGAAGCACCTTCCGGTGGCGACGGAAGCGGTCGAGGGAATCCGCGTGGGTTTGGTAATGACTTCGGCGGCAGCGGAGCAGGTCGCCACGACTCCGACAACTGTGAATCCCACTCAAAGCATGGAACGCGATGAGCGCGGCAACCAGATCCTGCGAATTACCGAGAGCTTCGCCGGCGATCTCGATTCCATCATCGCCGCCGGCCCCGCTGACTTTCAGCCCATCGTCCCGGCTGAGAGCGATCTGGCCGCGCTGCTCTACACCTCCGGCACCACCGCCGATCCGAAGGGCGTCATGCTCACCCACGCCAACCTCGTCGGCGAGGCGAACTCGGTGCTCGCCACCATGAAAATCGGCCCTGAGGATGCGCTGCTCGGAATTCTCCCCATGTTTCACGTGCTCGCGCAGATGGCGAACCTTTTCCTGCCTCTATTTAATGGCGCGCGCGTCGTGTACCTGGAGACGCTGAACACCACTGAATTACTGCGCGCTTTGCAGGAACGCAACATCACCGCGTTTTGCGTCGTGCCCCAGTTCTTCTATCTGATTCACGAAAAGATTTTCAAAGAGCTCAACAAACACGGCAAGATCACGCTGCGGCTGGTGCGCACGCTGATGGCGCTCAACCGCGCGCTGCGGCGAGTCGGAGTCAACGCGGGTAAACTTTTCTTTGGAAAGATTCACGCCACCTTCGGCGCGCGCATGCGCTATCTGGTGACCGGCGGTTCGCGCTTCGATCCGGCCATTGCCCGCGACTTCTACTCTTTCGGCATCGACGTTCTGAACGCCTACGGCCTGACGGAAACCTCTGGCGGCGCTTTCATCAACCCGCCCGGGCAACGCATTGTCTTTGGCTCGGTCGGAAAGCCTTTTCCCGGAGTCGAAGCCAGGATTGTCGAAGAAAAAACTGTGGACCCGCAACCGGTGGAAGAAGGCGCGCCGCCTGTGGGCGACATTGCGATCCGCGGCGCGCTCGTGATGAAGGGATATTGGAATCGCCCCGAGGCCACGGCGGAGGTGCTTCGCGACGGCTGGCTGTACACCGGCGATCTCGGCTACTTCGATTCCGGCGGCAATCTATTCATCACCGGGCGGCGCAAGGAAATCATCGTGCTCGCCAATGGAAAAAATGTGTATCCCGAAGAGATCGAGGTCCACTACCTCCAGACTCCTTTCGTGAAAGAGATTTGCGTGATGGCCGTGGAGGCACGCCCGGGAGACCCGACGTCCGAGCGGCTGCACGCCGTGGTCGTGCCCAACTTTGAACTCCTGCGAGAGCGCAAGATCGTCAACTCAAAAGAGGTCATCCGCATCGACATCGAAGCGCTCTCCCACAAGATCGCTTCCACCAAGCGTCTGGGGAGTTATGACATTTGGCAGGAAGATCTGCCGCGCACCACCACGCGCAAGTTAAAGCGCTTCCAGATTGAAAAGAAGGTTCGTGAGCTGCAACAAAAGCCGGGCGCTGGCGATTTGAAGGTGGGCGTGGAGAATGCCAAGCCGCTAACCGACGACGAGCAATCATGGCTGGAGCGGGACGATGTGAAGCGCGCCCTCACCGTAGTCCAGGAATCGGTGCGGGAATCTTCGCGCAACCAGTTTCCCGCGATTCATCCCACTCATAATCTCGAGCTCGATTTGGGATTCGATTCCATGCAGCGCATTGAATTACTGACCGCCCTTGAGCAGCAGTTTGGCGGCGAAGTGCCCGAGTCCCAGCTGGCGGAACTTTATTCGGTGCGCGACCTGGTCGATGCCGTCCTTTCGAGCGCAAGCCGCGGCGAGGGCCAAGCCCGAGCGGCAGCGCCGGCCTGGTCGACAATCTTGAGCGAGCCGGTCACCGATCCCGAAGTGCTCGCACTGGCGCGCCACAATATTTTCGCGGAAGTCTTTTTCTTCCTGCTGGGGCGGCTGATTTATCTTTTCGCGCTCGATCGCTTTCACCTCAAAACGCGCGGACTGGAAAATCTGCCCGAAAAAGGCCCCTTCCTGCTCTGTTCGAATCACCAGAGCTATATCGATCCGCTGGTGATGGCGGGCGCCCTGCCCTGGAGCCTGTTTCGCGATACCTATGCGCTGGGCACGAGCGACATTTTCGGCGAAGGATTCATGCGCCGGCTGGCGCGCTGGCTTCGCGTCGTGGTCCTCGATCCGGACGCCAACCTGGTACCCGCCATGCGCGCCGGAGCTTTTGGCCTCAGCCAGGGACACATTCTCGTCCTGTATCCCGAAGGCGAACGCACCGACGACGGCAGCCCGAGGCTATTCCGCAAAGGCGCCGCAATTCTCTCCATTCACACCCAGGCTCCCATTGTCCCGATCGCAATCGAAGGCTTCTACGAAGCCTGGCCCCGCCACAAAAAGTTTCCCACCTTTCCGAATCCGAAGAGCACCGGTCTGCAACTCGTATTCGGCAAGCCGATTCAACCTCCTCCGGTGAACGAGGCGAGCGAGGCGGCGTATGAACGGCTGACGTCGGAGTTGAAATCCAGAGTGGTAACCATGTGGCAGGAATTGCGGAAAGAAGAATTGCGAGAAAAAGAATTGCCCGAAAAAGACTCGCCCATGCCGCAAGAGAATTCGAAGGGCGCGGCGCTGGCTAATACCCCTTAGCCTTATATACGAGTGCCTTTATGCTCCCGCGCCCCGAGCTCGCGTGCCCACGACTTTCGTGAAGGCTTCCACCACGCCGGCATGGAACCTCTGGCCTGCTCCCGCCTCAATCTCCTGCTCGGCTTGGTCAGGCGACAGCGCTTTGCCGTTAGCGCCGCTGATCATTTTCTGGTAGGCATCCGCCACCGCCAGAATGTGCGCCTCGATCGGAACGTTGACCGAACGCGCTCCCTGATCCTGCAAAATCTGTTGCGCGACGATGATTGGAATCACCCGCCGCAGCGAATTTCCGACCGCCTGGGCGCGCCCATCCGCCTTGCGACCCTTGCGAAAACTGGCCACCACTTCGTCGCGGCTCATATCGGCGGCCTTGTAGAGAATGTCGTTCGTAATGCCGAGCTTGCTCAGACTCCGCAGCAACACCGCAGACCGCACCAGCTCAATGCGATCCGAACCCAGGCCCATCGCCTCTGCCATTCTTATCGATGCCTCAACCACGCGCTGGTTTTCACCCACGCCCAGCTTCTCGTTGGCCATGAAGTGTTGCAGAACCAGCAGCAGCCCGCTGAAGCTTTCCCGGATGTCGGCCGTCATCGCCTGCTTGCGTTCGTAAAGTGTGCCCATCACGTATCCGACCACCACCAAAACCCCCGCCCAGATGGCAAAGTTGAACAGCCGCTCCCCGGGCAACGACAGCACCCGGTGCGCCGGCATCAGGTTGTTCAGAAAGTCCAGCAGAACCACCAGGAATACGCAGGCGAAAGCGGTGAGCGTCGCGTGCCGGCGTCCGAAGTAGTATGCCGAGTACAGAGTCGGCAGAAAGTAGAAGCAGAGCGCCATGGGCAGCGACTGCGCGAAGAATTGCACCGTTGCCGCAATCAGGAACAGCGATAGCAGCAGGATACTTTCATTGGCGATTTTACTCATCTTCTTCATTGCTTCCGACCATCCTGTTTCGTTGGCGCGAGCAGGAAACGCCCTGCTGCCATGTTCAGGCAATGGCACGCCCGTGCAAAGTTACGGGGGTAATGAGCCTTTTTTCAAAATGGCGCCGCAGAAAGCAGAGAGAGAGAGATGGGAAACCGATCGCCTGCCCGGAAACTCACGCCTGTCGAAGAAAGAGCCGGATCAACCAGAAGGTCGCGGACGCCATGACCGCTGCCGCTGGAATGGTGACCAACCACGCCCACACAATTCGCCGCGCCACGCCCCAGCGCACCGCCGACAACCGATTGACTGCGCCCACTCCCACTATGGCTCCGGTAATGGTGTGGGTTGTGCTGACGGGAATTCCGGCCAGGGCCGTCGCAAACAAAGTGATGGCCCCGGCGCTCTCGGCGCAGAAACCGCCAACCGGTTTCAGCTTCGTGATCCTTTGCCCCATCGTGTGCACGATGCGCCAGCCTCCGAAATAAGTTCCGGCGGCGATGGCGGCATGAGCCGCAAGAATGATCGGCCAGTGCAGGTGTCCCCAGCCGCCGAGCATGTCTTCCTTGCTCATGAATCCGGCGGTATAGAGCGCTCCGGCGACGATGCCCATGGTTTTTTGCGCGTCATTGCCGCCGTGTCCCAGGCTGTAGGCGGCCGCCGAGAGCAGTTGCAGTTTGCGGAACCACTTGTCAACCTGTTGCGGCGCTTTGTTTCTCATCAGCCAATAAACCGCGACCATGAACCCGAAGCCCATGACCAGCCCCATGAGGGGCGCGACCACAATGAAGATCAGGGTCTTGTACCATCCGGCGGCGATGATCACCGAGGGAGCCGCACGCCATCCGAAATGAATTGCCTCACGCGTCATGGCCGCGCCCGCGTATCCCCCAATCAACGCGTGCGACGAGGACGTAGGCAGACCCCACCACCACGTCAGCAGATCCCAGACAATGGCGCCGAACAGCGCCGCCAGCACCACGTACTGGTCCACCGCATCCAGTCGAATCATGCCGCGGCCGATGGTGTTGGCTACAGCGATGCCCAGCAGAAAGGCGGCCAGGAAGTTGAATGCCGCCGCCCACGCCACGGCCAGTTTGGGAGAGAGCACCCGGGTTGAGACCACCGTAGCGATGCTATTGGCCGCATCGTGAAACCCGTTGAAGAAATCGAAAATCAGAGCGACCAGAACGGTAATCACGACCAGCAGGACTTCCGCGTTCACCGGGGTTCGCTCCTTGGCGGCAGTGTCATCGGGATAGGTATGTTTCTGAAGCTGTAGAGACGGGGTTTGCCCCGTCTCCGCGGACGCTTCAGACGCGCCGCGAGCTGCATCAGGCATCCATACAGCGAAACCGGATTCGTATCAGGGTATCGCTTCAGCGATACCGCAAGTCCCGCGAAATCAGACGCCCCTTCAGGGGCTGGCATCACCACGAGCGTCCCACCTATGCGCTCTTCAGCACGATCGCTTCCAACACATTGGCCGCATCTTCGGCCTTGTCGGTTGCGGTTTCGAGCAGTTCGTAGAGTTCTTTCATCTTGATCAATTGGATGGGATCTTTCTCGTGTTCGAACAGCTCCCCAATGGCCTTGCGGGCGACTTGGTCGGCTTCGTCCTCCAGCCGGTTGACCTCGTCGCAATGCTGCATCACCTTGCCATTTTTTTCGAGCAGCGAAACCCCGCGCGCCAGCTCTTCGCTTTGCAGCACCAGGATTCCCGCCAACTCCGCCGCCGCCGCCGTGGGCCGCGCAATCTTATACATCACCAGCCGCGTCGCCGCCGTATTCATGTAGTCAAGAACGTCGTCCAGCGACGACGCCAGATGATGAATATCCTCGCGATCGAAAGGCGTAATAAAACTCTGGTTCAGCTTGGTCATGATGGCGTGGATCGCCTTGTCGCCCCGATGTTCGATAGCTTGCATCTGATCGACCCGGGCTTCCAGGTCGTGGGGATCCTCCAGAATGTTGCGCAGAAGGCGTGCCCCTTCGTTCATGTGGGTGGAAAGTTCGGCAAACAAATCGAAAAACTTGGTATCCCGCGGAAGAAGATGGATCATGACACCGCTAGCTGGTCAAAGAATTATTAGGACCCGGTACTATCTCATGCCAGCCAAGGAACGCGCAAGGAAACCGGTCACGCGGCGGTGTTCGTCAAAATGGCGGTGTCCGTCAAAAGCACGAAGCCATGGCACCTGGCCACGCCATCCAGTTTGTCATCTTGAGCGGAGCAGAGACTTCACGAAGTGAAGTCTCTGCGGAGTCGAAAGACCCCTACACACTGCTAGATTTCATTGCCGCGCAGCGCGGGTTGGAAGTCTCTGACGCGTGGCTCGGCCGTTTGTGATGCAAAAATCTGAGCAATTCGGAGTCGAAGTACAGCTTGCAATACGTCCGGCCGAACTGTTAAAGAAGGTGAGACTCAGGCTATGAACAAATCTACTTATCCGTTGAAGCTTCCGCTTTCCATCAAGAAGGCTGCGCAGCGGCTGGCGAAAGAAGATGGCGTGTCTTTGAACCAATGGATCGCGGTGGCGGTCGCCGAAAAAGTTGGCGTGGTGGAAACCGCGGCCGATTTTTTCAAAAAGCGGGCGGGCGAGGCCACCGGCGAAGGCCTCATGAAGTTTCTGCGCACCGCGCCCAAGACCGCGCCCGAACCGGAAGACACGCTTCGATAGCGGCAGCGCCATCCCACGCCTCGAAAACCGAGAGACGTGGGGCGCCGGCAACAAACGGTTTGGCGCACATGTGTGTCACGTGGTTTACGCTGGCTATGCCATCTCCCGTCAAAGGGATAGGGTTATGATGGCGGCGAGGTTGCGCCCTGTCTAAGCTATGGAGTTTCATTGTCAGCCTTTGCGGTGCGCTTGGTGGTATGGCCTGCGTGCTCACATGGCTCGGCATCAAGCCGCAAGACCTGTGGGGTGGGAATGTGTCGCTAGCCGTCCCACATTGGCTCTGGCTCTTCTTCGCTTTTGTGCTGTTCGCTTTTAGCATCGGGCTATCAGCATACGGACTCTTCAGGAAAGTACCAGCACCAGCGCAACCCTCTGGACAGGGAAAGCCGAAGTGGCAGAGGCTTCAATGGGCGAATACCGAACGGGAGAGACTAGAAGGCGAGGTTCGGAAGTGGAAAGATATGTACACCGCAGAGAATGTCGCGAAGACTGACTTTCAGAAGGAGATGGCTAGAGCGAACGTTCGCATAGGCGAGCTTGAAACCGCACAAAGGTCAATGTCTCCCCAACTTAGGCTTGACCCGCTACAGAGTGACGCTATTCAACTTTCCGGCGAACTTCTCGATTTTCTCAGGCGACTAGGGCCTCCGCCTGACCCAAAGTACACGTCCGAAGATATAGAAAAGATGACATCCGCTCAAATGAAGACGCTGATCAACGCCAAAGACGGTGACTTCCTTGAAGCTGTTGAGTATTACCGTCCGGGCGAGGTTGCCTTTACGCGTGAAGGTCTGGAAAATCAACCGACATCGAAGTGGACGCGACTACTGCCGTGGTATCAGAAGCTCGAAGCCACTTATTCGCTAGAAGGATTCAAGGACAAGGTGGAAAGATTGCGCAATCGCTTTCTGCTGGAAGGAATGACAGACAACGCGTTTCTGATGCCCATTGAGGGCAAAAATGGAGTAGATAAGGATACGGAATATAGCCTCTAAGCTATGGGAGCTAGCGTATAAGACTGGCGAAAAGGGAGTCCCGTGAAGATGGCGGCGGGTGCCCCTCGATAAGAGGCGGGTGGCCCACACAACGCGGTTTTCGTTGTGTGGGGAATTTGCCGGAACGTTCCCAGTAACTAGTTCGAATCACACCCCAGAGAGAACCGCAGGGCAGCACACACTTCATTCATCCGAGCGGGACTAAGCTGGGCCACACGTTTCCCCAGGCGCTGTTGTGACACCGTAACTGCATTGTGCAGGTTCACTGCGCAAGGGGACTTCATGCCGTCCTCTTCATTCAGAACGACTTCCGATGGCACGCCGCGAATGGTAGAAGTGACAGGCGCCACCGTGACCGTGGATAAATAGGCGATGGCGCTGTTGCGGGTGAGCACGAGCGCCGGTCGTTTTTTGTCGTTCGTCTTGCCGGCCGCGGCAAACTGGTAGAGCCGAACCTCACCTCGGGCGATCTGGACTCGGGCTATTCTTCCGGCCACGTGGCCTCCGATTCCCAACCCCGCGCTTCCGCGTCGGCTTGCGACTGTCGCGAGTAGCCCTGGCGGTCGCGTTCCTCACTGGCTCTCAGTTCCAACCGGCGGAGATGTTCCCGCAGGGCGTCTCGCACCAAGGCGGACCGGTTTCGCCGGGTGCGCTTCGCCGCTTGGTCGGCGGCGTGTAACAGCTTTTTATCCAGCACGATTTGAACGATTTCCATATGTGGAATTTATTCCACAGTATACTCCATATAGAAGACATTTTTTTTCAAACGGCGGGTGCCCCATACATTCGCGTTTTTTGCGAATGTGTGGGCGTGCGCACCGCCAAACTCTTCAAGGATTTTTCATCACAATTAACCTGTGAGCACCATCACAGACATCCAACCCGGACGTCGGCCACAATGGAGATTGGTCTGTTCTATCAGGTCCAAGGTGTGCCCGTCTCCCAGGACGGTTCCTCGAAGCTGTTCAGGCCAGCGTGCTATTGGCTCTTTGATAACTAAACGAAGCTGTATTTGAGGCGGCGAGCCCGACCTCAAAAAGCCGCTGAATCTATGGATTTCAAGAGAAAAGAGCAAGAAATCGAGCTAAGTCCTTATTCCGGAATATTTTGAAAATAAGTCTTTGGCGCTCTAGATTTTGGCGGCAAGACTCCCCCTAACCCCATCATTCGAAAGAATAGGGGGGAGGGGGGTGGTAGTAAACACGCATTAATACCTTCGGAGTTAATAGGCGGAAATTACCCTCACTTGGCCCGAGGATGCGTCTGGTCGTAGACGTTCATCACGTGCTTGACCGAGAGCTGCGTGTAGCGTTCGGTGGTCGCCAGGCGCTCATGCCCGAGCAGCTCCTGGATGGCGCGCAGGTCCGCTCCTTCTTCCAGCATGTGCGTGCCGAAGGCGTGACGCAGAGTGTGCGGATGAACTTCGGGCGACAGTCCCTTGGCCACGGCGATGCGCTTGACGATGCGTCCCACGCTGCGCGTCGTAAGGCGTCCACCGCGCTGGTTAACCAGGAGTTGGTTAACGACGAGCGCGGACATGCCTTTCGCGGCCGTTGTCTTTTTAAGTGTGGCGAGCAGTTGTTGGCGCCACGGCAAGTAGACCGAAAGCGCGGCGAGCGCCGAGCCTCCGAAGGGGACGTAGCGCTCCTTCTTGCCTTTGCCGCGAATCAGAATGGCTTCGTTGCTCAGGCTGATGTCGTCGAGATTGATGCCGACCAGCTCGGAGTTGCGAATGCCGCAGCCGTAGAGCAGTTCGAGCAGCAGGCGGTCGCGCTCGGGAAATGATGCTACCTCCGGCATTTTGCCGTCGAGCACAAAATTCATTTCCTCAATCGTTGGAACGCGCGGCAGCTTTTTGGGCAGCCGCGGCGTCGAAACCAGCTTCGCCGGATTCTGCTCGACCACGCCTTCCTGCGCCAGCCAGCGATAGAGCGAGCGCACGGCGGCCAGCGCGCGGGCAATGGAAGGCTTGCTCAATCCTTTGTCGTAGAGATGCGAGAGGAAACCGCGAATCGCGATGTGGTCGATTGACTTCCAGTCGATCGTCTTCCACCCGCGCGAACCGATATAGGCGGCAAAGTTGTCGAGGTCTCCGGTGTAAGCCTCGATCGTGTGCGGAGAGGCGTTGCGCTCGCGCAAATGGCGCAGGAAGTCGTCGGTAGCGCGTTCGACAATAGTGCGAGGCTGTTTCATGATTTGCAATCTGGTAATTTGTAATTTGTAATTGGAAAACCGAATCCGGTTCCTAAATTACAAATTACAAGTCACGAATTACAAATTGTTCCTCGTCTTCGCCCGCGGATGATGCTTCGCATACACACTCTTCAGGCGGTCGAGTGCCACGTGCGTATAAATCTGCGTGGTCGAAATGTCGGCGTGGCCGAGGATGGTCTGCACGGTCCGGAGGTCGGCGCCATTTTCCACCATGTGCGTCGCACACGAGTGACGCAACATGTGCGGACTGGCGTGGCGTCCCGAAACGAGCCCGGCCTTCGCGACCAGTTGCCACAAGCGCTGACGGGTCAGGCGCCGGCCTCCGGTGCCCAGAAATAACAGGGGCGAACTTTTTTCCCTGGAGATCACTTCCCTGCCGTTTTTCAGGTAGCGCTGCAACGCTTGCTGGGCGGGCACTCCGAGCGGCACCATGCGCTCTTTGTCGCCCTTGCCGCGCACCAGGATGTATCCCATTTCAAGCTTCAGATCTTCAAGACGAGCGTCGGCAACTTCGGAGACACGTACTCCGCCGGCATAGAGAAGTTCCAGCATGGCGTGATCGCGCAGCGCCAGCGCCTGAGCGCGGGCCGTTTCATTTCGCAGCGGCGTTCCGGCCAGATTTGTGTCGGCCAGCTTCGTTTCGGCAAGCATGGCTCCGACCTCATCGCGGCTCAGCGCCTTGGGCAGGACCTTCCATTGCTTGGGCAAGTCGATGTTCAGCGTCGGATCTTTGTCGATCTTTCCATCGAGCAGCAAATGCCGATAGAGATGCCGGATGGCCGAAAGCTTTCGTCCCACCGAGCGCCCGTCGAGTGAATTCGAAAATAATTCCTGGATGTATTCGCGCACATCTTCCCGCCGCGCTCGGCTAAGAAGAACGTGCCGGCTCTCGAGAAACTGCGCAAACTGCGCGAGGTCGCTGGCGTAAGCCGCGATGGTCAACTTGGCCGATCCGCGCTCAACCCGCAGATAGTCGAGAAAGGCAGAGAGCGTGCGCGCATTGGCATCCGAGGCCATGCACCGAGTATGAGATGTCAGGCGGAACCCGCAAAGTAACGAGCAGGATGCGGGCGGGATATTGGGCGATTCACGCCATGACGGGCGAGGACGCCCGTCGCTCCACTGGTTATTTCTTGCCGGCCGCTTGCAGCAGATCCACCGCGTAGAGCACGCCTTCCGGCGTCTCTTCGTGCTTGAAGTAGGCGAACACGTCGCGGCCGGCGGCGAGATGCTCTCTTATGCGCGTAACCATTGCTTTACGCTCTTCGGCGGTGTAACTGGGCTTGCGGTAACGATAGTAGGCGTAATCGGCGGTGACAACGTCGGGCGTGTCGCGCTCCTCTGTTTCGGCCACGCAGAGCGCGATGTTGCGCTCGCGCAGCGTCGCGCAGGTGCCTTCGGTGAACGTTGGCTCGGTCAACCACGATTCGTGGCGGAACTCAAACGCCGCGCGCACACTTCTCGGCAGGCTTTTTAGAAACTCGGAGAGCACCGCTTGGTCGGCTTTGAAATTCGGGGGCAGTTGAAAGAGCAGCGGGCCGAGGCGTCCGGCGCGCTCTAGAGCTTCCAGCGTGCCTAGAAAACGCTGCAGGAATTCTTCCGCGCTCTTCAAACGCTTGATGTGGGTGAGCACCTGGTGCGCCTTGATGGTGAAGCGGAAATGCTCGGGCGTCTCCGCAATCCAGTTCTGGACAGTCGTCTCTTTGACCAACTGGCGGAAGGTGTAGTTGACTTCGACGGCATTCAGTTTCGAGGCGTAGAAGTTCAGAAATTTCTTCTGCGCAAGTTTCTCCGGATAGAAAGCGGGCTTCCATGTGGGATACGCCCATCCGGAGGTGCCTACGTAGAGGTGCGCCATAAGGGTTCGGTGCTGCGTGCCTCAGCGGCTAAAGCCGCATTTTAAACGATGCCGTCACCGCAGCGCTGAAGCGCTGCGCCACCCAAAAACAAGCGCGATAAGAGGATCGTCGAGCGTTTCCCCAAGCCACGGGTACACGCCGGAATTATAGCTTGCGGCGCTTTGCCGCGGCTGACTTCGCTTTCGGCTTCGTCTTCTTCATTGGGCGCGGCTGCGCTTCGGGCTGGGCGGCGATGCTGATGGCTTCGTCGTCTTCTTTTTCTTTTTCCGATTCGGCAGCCAGTCCCGCCAACTGCGGCAGCTTCTGCTTTAGTTTCAGCACGGGCTCGAACAGGTCGCCCATCTTCTCTACGCGCGCTAGCACGTCTTTCGCCTCGAACACCAGCCGTGCCGCATCTTTTTTCTTGAGCGCTTGTTCGACTTCTTCCCATGTAATCGGCGTCGACACCGTCGGACGCTCGCGCGCACGCAATGAGTACACCGCAATCGTCGTCTTGTGCTGGTCGTTCTGGCTCCAGTCGACGAACACTTTATTGGTGCGCACGGCTTTTTTCATGTCGGAGACAACCAGTTCGGGGTGCTCCTGCTCGAGCAGACGCGCCACCGCGTGGGCAAAAGACTTCGTCTGCTGGTAACTGGTTTTCGTGGGCAGGGTTGCCGAGGGCATCGTCATCGAGTTCAATGGAACATAAATCTGCATCCCCTTCGAGCCGGAGGTTTTCGGAAAACTCTGCAGGCCGAAGTGATCGAAAATCTCGCGCACCCAGAGGCCAACCTGCGCGCACTGCACGATGTTCGCCGGAGGTCCGGGGTCAAGATCAAAAACAATCATCGTTGGCGTCGCGATGTCGGCGGCCAGCGAGAGCGATGGGTGCAGTTCGATCGATGCGAGGTTCGCGATCCACACCAGCGTGGGCAAATCGTTGGCGAGAATGAAATGGATGGTGCGGTGGTTGCTCTCGCTCCAGATGGGCGCGGTCTTCACCCAATCCGGCCGGTGCATGGGCGCGTTCTTTTCAAAAAAGTATTCGTGGTCAATTCCCTCGGGATAGCGCTTCATGGTGAGCGGGCGTCCGGCGAGATGCGGCACCAGCAGGGGCGCGATGCGGACGTAGAAATCCACGACCTGCCCTTTGGTGAAACCTGAAGCGGGATAGAGGACCTTCTCAAGATTCGTGAGCTTGAGCTTGCGGCCTTCGACTTCGACGATGGTGGGCGTAGACATGGAGCTGCGGGCTTCGGGCTGCGAGCTGCGAGCAGCGGCCGCAAAGCGGGTTCCAGTATATCGTTGCCGTCCTTGACGCTGGCACTATATTTCTAGTATTATCGAATCATGACCAGCGCTGCCAGCAAGATTCGAACTAACAGTGAACGCGTCGCCCGCTATGCCGACATGTTTTCGGCCATGGGTACCGAGCCGCGACTGCGCATTATGCAACTGCTGCTCTCTGCGCATCCCGAGGGACTGGTGGTTAGCGAGATCCAGGATGACCTCGAGATTCCCGGCTCCACGCTGTCTCACCATCTCGACAAGCTCAAGAATGAAGACCTGGTGCGGGTCGAGCGCAAGGGCACATTTCTGCGATACACCGCCAACACAGAAGCGCTACGCGAAATTCTGCAATTTCTTTATGCCGAGTGCTGCACCCGGAACAAGGCGCTTAAGCCGCAAGATCTCGTCCAATTCTGTAAGTAGGAGAAACGATCATGCCCGATGCCAATGTGGTCAATATAAAAGAAGTCGTAAAAGAGAAATACGGACAAGCGGCTTTGCGCGTCACAAGCGGCGGCAGCAGTTGCTGCGGCGCGGCGGCGGCCAGCGGACTCTCGTGCGATCCGATCACTTCGAATCTGTACGACGCGTCGCAGGCCGGGCAGATCCCCGAAGAAGCGATGCTGGCTTCGCTCGGATGCGGCAACCCAACGGCTCTTGCGCAATTGAAGCCCGGCGAAACTGTGCTCGATCTGGGTTCGGGCGGCGGCATTGATGTGCTGCTCTCGGCTGGGCGCGTCGGCCCACACGGCAAAGCCTACGGCCTCGACATGACGGACGAGATGCTTGCCCTGGCAAACGAAAACAAGCACAAGGCGGGCGCGGAGAACGTCGAATTCCTGAAGGGCGAGATTGAGAGCATTCCCCTGCCCGACAATACGGTCGATGTCGTCATTTCCAACTGCGTGATCAATCTTTCCGCCGACAAAGACCGCGTGCTCGGCGAGGCGTTTCGCGTGCTCAAGCCGGGCGGGCGGCTTGCGGTTTCAGACGTGGTCACGCGCGGCGAAATCGCCCCCGAGGTCCGGCAGAGTGTGCTGTTGTGGGTTGGTTGCATCGCCGGCGCTCTGGACGAAAAGGAATATCGCGGCAAGCTCTCGGCCGCCGGTTTTGAGCAAATCGAGATTGAACCGACACGAATTTATCGGGTTGAGGACGCGCGCGAGTTTCTCTCCTCATCGGGCATTGACGTGGATGCGATCGCGGCGCAGGTCGATGAAAAGGTCATGAGCGCGTTTGTGCGCGCGGTGAAGCCGAAACGGTGACCATGGACGCCCGCTACAACGTTCTGTTCCTGTGCACGGGAAATTCTGCGCGTTCCATCATGGCCGAGGCCATCCTTAACCACAAAGGAAAGCCTGTCTTCACCGCCTACAGCGCCGGGAGCCATCCTTCGGGAGCGGTTCGTCCCGAGGCTTTGAAGCAGCTGGAGATGGCTCGCATCTCCACAACCGGCCTGCGCAGTAAAAGCTGGGACGAATTCGGGCGGCGTGGCGCTCCCGAGATGCAGTTCGTATTCACGGTCTGCGACAACGCTGCTAAGGAGACCTGCCCGCTGTGGCCGGGACAGCCCATGACGGCGCACTGGGGAGTTCCCGATCCGGCCGCGGTTCACGGCGACTCCGCCGAAATCGAGCGCGCCTTCCGCGATGCGTTTTTTATTCTTGACCGGCGGATCGGTCTTTTTCTTGCTCTTCCTCTGGCGGCTTTGGATCGGCTGGCGCTGAAAAAAGAAGTGGATCGCATTGGGCGACAAGGACAGTGACCATAGCAACGATGAAGCCATCCCGCCGTCTCAATTTCTTTGACCGTTATCTCACCGCGTGGATCTTTGCCGCCTTGGTCGCCGGTGTCGGTTTGGGATGGCGGGTGCCGGACATTGTGCCGTTTCTGAATCGCTTCAGCATCGGCACTACTTCGATTCCGATTGCGGTGGGACTCATCGTGATGATGTACCCGCCCTTCACAAAAGTGCGGCATGAGAAACTGCACGAGGTTTTCCGCAACACACGTGTGCTCGGTCTGTCCCTTATTCAGAACTGGGTGGTGGGTCCGATCCTGATGTTCACTTTGGCCGTCGTGTTTTTGCGCGGCTACCCCGAGTACATGGCTGGACTCATCATGATCGGGCTGGCTCGCTGTATCGCGATGGTCATCGTCTGGAACGAACTGGCCAGCGGCGATACCGAATATGCTGCTGGCCTGGTTGCCTTTAATTCCCTGTTCCAGGTTTTCTTCTACTCGCCGTACGCTTGGCTGTTCATCACGGTTCTTCCCGCAAAACTCGGCCTCCACGGTGCTATTGTCCATGTCTCCATCTTGGAAATCGCAAAGAGCGTATTTATTTATCTTGGCATTCCATTTCTTGCCGGGTTCGTAACTCGCACGCTGCTGCTGCGGCTTCGAGGGCGCGAGTGGTATGAGCGTATTTTTGTTCCCCGCGTAAGCCCGCTCACGCTGATTGCGTTGCTGTTCACGATTGTGGTGATGTTCTCACTCAAGGGCGCTTACATCGTTCGGCTCCCGCTCGATGTCCTGCGGATCGCGGTGCCGCTGTTGATCTACTTCGTCGTGATGTTCCTGGTATCGTTTTACATGGGGAAGAAACTCGGCGCCGACTATTCGAAGACGGCCACGCTCTCCTTCACCGCGGCCTCGAACAACTTTGAGCTCGCGATTGCGGTTGCCGTTTCTGTTTTTGGCATTAACTCCGGGGCTGCGTTCGCTGCGGTCATTGGCCCCCTGGTTGAAGTGCCCGTGATGATCATGCTGGTCAACGTAGCGCTTTACTTCCAGCGCCGCTATTTTCCCGATGCCGCTCGTTTGACAACCTTCCCTGCCACCACGTAACTTCAAATTTTTGGGGTTGTGACGTGGAGGCAGGATGAAATCCCGCTTGACTCTTATACAAACAGTGGTTGTCTGTTTCGTGCTGTGCTCGCTGGCTCTGGGGCAGGATCTGACTTCATTCGAGAAGCGGACCACGGTCAAGAAGCTGGCCAACGGGCTCACCATTATCATCTGCGAGCGGCCGGAGGCTCCGGTGTTTTCGTTCTTTACGCACGTGGATGTGGGATCGGTGCAGGATCCGATGGGCAAGACGGGCCTGGCGCACATGTTCGAGCACATGGCGTTCAAGGGAACGGAGACGATTGGGACGCGCGATTACGCTGACGAAAAAGTTGCGCTGGCTAAAGTCGAAGAGGCTTATGCCGCATACATTGCCGAGCGCGACAAGCCGGTGGACCGCGACGAGCAGAAGCTCAAGCAACTTGAGCAAACGTGGAAGGATGCGACTGCGGCCGCCGACAAGATCTCCAACCCTTACAACAATGAGTTTGGCAAGATTGTCGAAAGCGAAGGCGGCGAGGGGATGAACGCCGAAACCAGTTACGATGAGACCCAATACTTCTATTCGTTCCCCGTGAACCGGCTGGAGTTGTGGGCCTATCTGGAATCGGAGCGTTTTCTGCATCCGGTGCTGCGGCAATTTTACAAAGAGCGCAACGTGGTGATCGAAGAGCGCCGCATGCGGGTCGACAGCAATCCCATCGGGCGGTTGCTTGAGCAATTCACGGAAGAGGCGTTCGCGGCGCATCCTTATCATCGGCCGACGATCGGGTGGATCTCGGACTTGAATTCTTTTTCGGCGACCGACGCACAGAACTTCTTCGACAAGTACTACGTGCCTTCGAACATGGTGGTCACCGTGGTTGGAGACGTAAAGGCTTCAGAAGCGATGCCGATTGTCGAGAAATATTTTTCGCGAATTCCGGCGCGTCCGCAGCCGGACACGGCTACTACGGTTGAGCCTCCGCAGAACTCGGAGCGCAGGGTGGTGCTGCGCGAGCAGTCGCAGCCGCTTTATCTCGAAGGCTATCATCGTCCGGATTACCGTAACCCGGATGACCAGGTGTATGAGGCTATTGCCGATTTGATGTCGAATGGGCGCACTTCCCGGCTCTACCGGGCGCTGGTTCGCGACAAACAGATTGCTTCGGACTCGGCGGGATTTACCGGGCTGCCGGGAACCAAGTATCCGCAATTGTTCGCGTTTTATGCGTTCCCGATTCCGGGGCACACGCCGCAGGAAGTGGCCGATGCGATTCATGTGGAGATTGAACGGTTGAAGAAAGAAGATATTTCGGATGAAGAGCTGAAAATGATCAAGACGCGGGCCAAGGCGAACCTGATCCGGTCGCTCGGATCGAATGAGGGTCTGGCGTCCGAGCTTGGGCTGTATCAGGCGCGCTATGACGACTGGCGGGAATTGTTCCGCTCAGTCGACCGGATCGAAAAAGTCACCAAGGCGGATATTCGGCGGGTGGCGGCCAAGACGTTCACACCCGATAACCGGACGGTGGGGATTATTGAGTTTGCTGGCGGGCCTCCGGGGAATGGTGCTGGGCCGCAAGGAGGTGGACAGTGAAGGGCGCGCGTTCAACCCCTAAAGGGGCAACGGATTTCGAGGGATTTACGGTATCGCTAAAGCGATACCCTGATACGAAGCCACTGGTCGTCTTTGCTCTTGTCCTGTTTGTTGGCTTCTTCAGCAGTTCGATACAAGTGTGGGCACAGCCGCAGCAGACTTCGCAGCAGGCCTGGCAGAAAATACCGATTCCCAAGTTGCCGGCGTTTCATCCGGCGCAGCCGAAGCGCATCGAGTTGCCGAATGGCATGGTGGTTTTTCTTCAGGAAGACCACGAGTTGCCGATGATTGACGGCACGGCTCGGATTCGCGGCGGCGCGCGCGCGGTTCCGGCGAACAAGACGGGGCTGGCCGATATTTATGGCGAAGTGTGGCGCACCGGCGGGACGAAGTCCCAGACCGGCGATCAACTGGACGATTACCTGGAGCAGCGCGCCGCCAAGGTCGAAACCGGCGCAAGCGGCGACTCGACAAGCGTGAGCTGGTCTTGTCTGAAAGAAGATTTCGACGACGTGTTTCGCGTGTTTGAGGATGTGCTGAAGAATCCGGAATTCCGCGCCGACAAAATTGAGATTGCGCAGAAGGGGATGTACGACGGCATCTCGCGGCGCAATGACGATCCCTCGCAGATTGCGGGACGGGAAGCGGCGAAGCTGGTGTATGGCGCGAATAGTCCGTATGCGCGGGTCGCGGAATATGCGACGGTGGCGGCGATCACGCGGCAGGATCTGGTCGAGTGGCATGGCAAGTACGTTCACCCGAACAACATTATTCTGGGCGTAGTCGGCGACTTCGACTCGGCGAAGATGGAAGCTCGTCTGCGCGAGGCGTTTGCGGCGTGGCCTAAGGGGCCAGCGGCAAATGGTCCGGAGATCAAGCCGGAGCCCGCGAAGCCGGGATATTACGAGGTCGATAAGACCGACGTGAATCAAAGCAACATTCAGATGGTGGCGTTGGGCATCACGCGCAGGAGTCCGGACTACTTTGCGACCTCGGTGTTCAACGAGGCCTTCGGCGGAGGATTTTCGTCGCGGCTGTTTAACGACATTCGCACCACCAAAGGACTCGCCTATGGAGTCGGCGGTGGAGTGGGCGCGGGGTGGGATCATCCTGGAATGCTGCGGCTGATGGTGAGCACCAAGAGCAAGACCACGATCGAATCGATTCAGGCGATTGATGAGGAAATCGCCGACCTGGCCACGCGCCCTATCAACGATGAGGAGATCAAGCGCGCCAAGGACGCGATTCTGAATTCTTTTGTCTTTCGGTTTGATTCGCCGGAGAAGGTTTTGCAGGAAAAAATGGCTTATGAGTTTTATGGCTATCCGCTGGATTTTCTGGAGAAGTTTCAGGCGGGGATCGAAGGAGTTACGAAGGAAGACGTGGCGCGGGTGGCGGCGAAGTACATCCACCGCGAGCAGATGGCGGTGCTGGTGGTGGGCAACGTGAGCGAATTCGACAAGCCATTGTCATCGCTTGGGGCGGTTAACAAACTGGATATCGCGATTCCGGCGCCGCCGCCGGGGCTGATGCCGGCACAGGGCGAGCATCCGTAAGGCTACAGCGGACGAAAACGATGGAGCTTGCATCCCGGATGCCAAGCACTCCCCATTTGACAAGAGTCCAGGCAGGAGGTATTGTAGGCGAACAAATGGCGAATATCGCCGACGCCTATGGCCTCACTCCCTTTGCTCCCCGATGCCGAGTCCCGCCCGAAGTTAATTGGCATCGCTCGGATTGCGGCTGCGGGTGAGTCGCTGCGCGAAGGGCATAACGTCGGGTACTTCACTTTGGGGGCTCGTTCGCTGCTCAGCCGTGTTGTAAGCCGGCGCAATCTGCCTTTTACCTGGGCCATCAATCCTTATCGCGGCTGCGAGTTTGCCTGCAAATACTGTTATGCGCGCTACACCCACGAGTTCATGGAATTGCGCGACGGCGTCGAGTTCGAGCGGAAAATTTTCGTCAAGCAGCATACGGCGGAGCTGCTGCGGCAAGAGTTAAAGAAGGTGAAGCGAGGGGAGGAGATTGCCATCGGCACGGCTACCGACCCGTATCAGCCGGCGGAACGGCGCTTTGAGGTGACGCGCGCCATTCTTGAAGAGCTGGCAAAACATTCGGGCCTGGAAATCGGGATTGTGACCAAGTCGAACCTGGTTACGCGGGATGCGGAGATTCTGCGGCGGGTAGGGGAGAACAATCGAATCTTTGTGAATGTGACGGTGACCACGGTGGATGTGGAACTGGCGCGGAAACTGGAGCCGCGGGCGCCGCGCCCCGATCTGCGGCTGGAGACAGTTCGCCAGTTGAATCTGGCGGGGGTGGACGCGGGCGTGATCTGCGCTCCGGTGCTGCCCGAGATCACGGATCGCCCGCGCGATCTGGAGGCTCTGGTGAAGGCGGCCAGTGAAGCGGGCGCGAAATATATCTTTGCCAACCCGCTTTTCCTGAAACCGTGCTCAGCGGCGGTGTTCCTGCCGTTTCTGGAGGAACAGTTCCCTGCGCTGGTCGACAACTACAAGAGGCGCTATGAAAATCGCGCATTTCTGCCGAAGGGGTACGGGCAGAGACTGTCGCAGCTGATGATGATGCTGCGGCGGAAGTATGGGATTGGCGTGGAATATGCGAGACGAAGCGAGCGGGCACATGCTGGGGAAAAGGCGAGTCAGCAACTGGACCTATTCTGAATTGCTGGAGGAGCAGGGCTTGCCGTGCGCAAAGAGGATTGGAAATCACAGAAAATGAAAATGATACTAGTCGGCGGTTCGGCGGCCGGGCGGGGACGCCCGGCTCTCCACCAGCAACGGCAGCGCCAGCCTATAATGATTGGTCCGCCATGGCCTCTCCTCAGCAAACGGTTCCGCAACGATCCCGATTGAAGGGCAACGCCCGGCAGTTCTGG
>Ga0187890_10000579_pt1 | contig 26014 bp, 28 predicted proteins | sample June2016WEW_21_1_FD_133005 | JGI IMG/M metagenome (GOLD analysis project Ga0187890, IMG submission 133005) | Peatland microbial communities from SPRUCE experiment site at the Marcell Experimental Forest, Minnesota, USA - June2016WEW_21_10 | ecosystem: Environmental > Terrestrial > Soil >... | reverse complement strand
TTCCGAAACTCTCCTGCCTATTGTTCATTGACCGCATCACTCGCATCTCAACGCCGCGAGCGGGTCCACGCGCGCGGCACGGCGGGCGGGCAAGATACACGCGGCCAGTGCCACCAGCCCCAGGATGACAGCCACGCCGGCCAGGGTGGCCGGATCGCGCGGGCTGACTTCATAGAGGAGCTTCGAGAGCACGTTGCCGGCCACCACGGCCACGGCCATTCCGGCGGCCAAGCCTGACACAACCGGCAGCATGGCTTGCCTTAGCATCAGGCCATACACGTTGCCGGCTGGCGCGCCCAGCGCCATGCGGATGCCCACCTCGTTAGTTCGCCGGGTCACTGCATACGAAACTACGCCGTAAATTCCCAGACTCGCCAGGACCAGCGCGGTGGCCGCGAAGACCGTCGCCAGCAGCATCTGAAAGCGTTGCTGAGCCGCGGAATCTTCCAGCACCGCTTGCATGGTGCGGATGTGTGTGATGGGCACGTCGGGGTCGACGCTTTTCACCGCCGCCCGCATCGCTCCGGCAATCGAGAGTGGGTCGCCGGCCGCCCGCGCCACCAGTTGCATGCGGCGCGTCGGCCAATCCCAATAAGGGCGATACAACATGGACACCGGTGGCCTGTTCGGCTCCACGCGAACGTCTCCTACCACGCCAATCACCTCGCGCGTCTTCCCGCCGTCGTCGATCTGCCGCCCCACGGCGCTCAATCCAGGCCACAACGTCTGGGCGAGCCGCTCGGAAACGATCGCCGGGTCCCACCTCCGATCGCTTTCACTGAATGGGCGCCCAGCCCGCAAGGGAATGCCCATGGTGCGAAAGTAGTCCGCGCTCGTGAACCGGACGTTGACGGTCGGCTTATCCCAATCGGCGCGCGGGTCGCCGGGCACGGACACACTGTCAATCCATATCTCGCCCTCCAGCGGCAGGGCACTGACGACCGCGGACGATAGCACCCCCGGCTGGCCGGCGAGCTGCGCCACCAGCCGCTGGTGAAACTGGGCGCACTGTTCGGGCTCCCGGTACCTGGCCCGTGGAATCTGGACTTCCGCCGAGAGTACGGCGGGGGCGCGGAAGCCCTTATCGGCCCGCATCACCCGGAAGAAACTGCTCATCAATAGCGCGGCCACTACCAGCAGCAGAGTGCTCAGTCCGACTTCGGCTGTAATCAGCGCGCTGCGCAGGCGCAGCCCGCCGGCGCCGGTAGTCGCGTTCCGCCCGCCGCCTTGAGCGCGGATTGGGGATCGGCCCGTGAGCTATGCCAGGCGGGGGCCAAGCCGAACAGCAGGCCCGCCAACGTGGTAATGCCGAGGGCGAAGAACAAGACCGGCCCATCCGGACGCACCTCGCAGAGGCGTGGGATGTCCGCCGGCGCGCTCTTCAGCAGTGTGCCCAACCCGCCCGCCGCCAGCGCGATGCCCAGCGCCCCGCCCGCCACAGCGATCAGCAGCGGCGGCGCCAGCGCCTGCCGCAGTAGCTGGCCGCCGCTCGCGCCCAACGCCGCCCGAATAGCCGATTCCCTTCCTCTCCGCTCGGCTCGGGCCAGCATCAGGTTGGCCAGATTCACGCATACGATCAGCAGCACTGCGCCGACTGAGCCCAGCAGCACCAGCAGCCCGCGGCGGGAAGCGCCGACCATCGAGTCGAGCAACGGAGCTACACTGGCTCGCAGCTCGACCTTCTCACCCGACTCTTTCACCAACTGTTGCGCGATCACGTTCAACTCCGCGGCGGCCCGTTCCAACCCGACGCCGCTGGTCAGTCGCGCGACGACTTCGTAGTTGAAGCGGCCCATCCGCACCGCCATCTCGTCCTTGTTGAACGCCAGCGGGACGAAAAGCTGGGGTGTTCCGGCTTTGACCTTGCCGAGCTCTAGCATGCTCAAGTTGGGGAACTGGAACCACCCAGGCAGAACACCGACGACGGTGAATGGCTGGCTATCGAGCTGAATGCTGCGGCCCAAAATCGCCGGATCGGCGTCAAACCGGCGGCGCCAGAGGCCATCGCTCAGGATGGCCACGTGCTCCTTGCTCTCATGATCCTCTCCGGGGAGAAAGCCGCGGCCCAGCGCCGGGTGAACGCCGAGCACGTCAAAAAGGCTCGCCGACACACGCAGGGAGTCGATCTGTTCCGGTTCGGCGGAGCCGGTTAGCGTCAGGCTGTTGGTTTTTATGGCCGCCAGCCCTTCCAGAGACTTCACCCGCTGCTGCCACGAGGTGAAGTGCCAGGCGCTCACTGGCAAAGTGGGGTACATTTTGGCCATCGCCGGCATCACTTCGCGCACGGTCACCAGCCGCTCCGGATTACGGTAGGGGAGCGGCCGCAGCAGGACTCCGTTCACTATCGAAAAGATGGCGGTGTTGGCCCCGATGCCAATGGCCACGGTCAGCACGGCCACGGCGGTGAAGCCCGGCTCATGCAGAAGGGTCCGGGCGCAGTAGTGCAATTCGTTCGAAATACTCATAAAGAGGTCCTGATATCTATACGAATCCCGCGCACGTCCGGTTCGGTCAGAGGAGGGGCGGCGGCGCCAACCCTCTCCTCCCACACGGGCATCTGACTGTACGCCGCCTTGGTGCCCGTGATCGTCGCTCTACCGGAATCCTGGCCTTCGAACCGGGCCGTCAGCTTGCCACCATCGATTCGCGCGGTTGCCTTCACTCTATATGGCGGAAACGCGGCTAGGAAACTGTCATCGCGATGTGAACCAATCCTGCTGGAATTGCGTCTAAGAAGAGGTATATTGAGGATATAAGGGTCCTTTGTGTGTGAAGACCATGGAGCCATCCTCGCACCAGGTGACGCAGTTACTGCAGGCAAGGACTGAAGGCGAGCCAGGCGCGCTTGATCGGCGGTGCCGCTGGTCTACGCCGAACTGCACCGCCTGGCACAGTTCTACATGGCTCACGAACGGCCAGGTCACATTCTGCAAACCACCGCGCTGGTCAATGAAGCGTACCTGCGGCTGGTCGATACCGCGCAGGCGAACTGGCGCAACCGGGCGCATTTTTTTGCGGCCTGCTCCAACGTCATGCGTCGGGTGCTGGTGGATAGGGCGCGCAGCCGCAAGGCTATGAAGCGGGGCGGCGAGATCGTTCCGCTGGAACTGTATGAAGCCATGGTGGTCGACGAGCCGGGCCCGGACCTGGTCGCGCTGGACGACGCCCTCAATGCGCTGACGGCTTTAGATCGCCGCAAGGGCCAGGTGGTCGAGATGCGTTTTTTTCGGTGGTCTCACAGTGGAAGAAACCGCCGAGGTGGCGCTGAGCGATGGCAGCCATGTACGCAAGCTGTGTAGCACGCCGGAAGTGATTTTGAAACCTGCTTGGTCGCCGGATGGCCGGCGGATCCGCTTCACCGCGGCCCTGGAGCAACGGCATTCACAGGCCCTCTGGGAGACGCCCGTGGAACTAGGCCGGGCGCACCCGTTGTTCGCATCCGATACCGGTCTCTCTAACGACTGCTGCGGAAGCCCGCGGCGCTCGCGGCGACGGACCACGGGCGGCTGGCGGCGGAACCGGCCACGGGCACAGGCTGCGCAGCGCGTTATGCCACCCAACGCGGGCACCCGGAAGTATCGCCCAGCGCCACCGCGCCGCGGGCGTGCAGGCACATGGCGGCGCGTCAACGTCCCGGTGAAGTGGCGGCTCGCCGACGGGCATGGACGCGCCGGAACGGGCCGCCGGCATCGGGCGACGGGAAGCGCGTGATGCCGCCCAGCCCTGCCATCCGGATCTGTCGCCCGGCGCACCTGCGCCACTGCGTGCCGGCTGCGCGTCGGCATCCCGGGGGGGGCCGCTCGCTGGCGTTCGTGAGCGCTGGCGCCTCCCGCGCCGCGCGCATCTCAGCCGCCCGCCGGCGGTCGCGGCGACGGACGACGGACGGCTGGCGCCGACAGCGGGCGCGGGATGCGCGTTATTGCCACGTCGACCAGAGTACCCGGAAGCATCGCCCCGCGCAACCGCGCCACGCGCTTGGATAACATAAGAACGATGCAGCGCAAGGCTGGCGTGCCGGTTGTATTCATCTCGTCCACAGCAGAGGACGCGATAGCACGATACTGGCGACGGAGCAGGCCAAAGCCATACCGATGCCTGTGAGAGGCGCACTGAAGAAGTAAACCTTGCAGAGAACAAGAAAACCGACAAGCATTGCGAACCCGACAATGAGCAGAAACGGAGACTGAAAGAGGAGTTGGCCGTGAACGAATGCGAGATATCCGAAAACTAAGCCGAACAAAATAAGTCCCATGCTGTGGCTTGCATTGAAGCCCACCCAACACCGCCACATTGTTGTTTCCTTCGTAATGACAGGCGAAATCTGATTCATGCCCACTTGCAGCGCGGGGTCACGTGGCGTGAGTTCTGGTCCGCGAAACGTGTAGACGAGGTGAATGGCTCCGAGGGCAAAGACAATGCCCGCGCTAAAAGCCATTAGGATTCTTGCAGCCACAATGCTCTCCTATTTTTTGGGCCTAACACCCAGCTCAGGCCGTTGGACCACGCCGAAAGGGGGGGCAACGACTTGAACCGCTTCCTCAGTTTACAACGATGGCGGGTCGGCTGCGGAGGAATAGGTTGCTCCAAACATACGTTTTCCCTGTGGAATGCTCACACCGGTGTCAAGACTCGGGCAAGGCAGGTCAGCAGTGAGACGCTGGACACAGGGGGAGTGTTCACTTCGCAGATCGCGGATGCGTGCGCCTTCCGCCCAACGCACCGCTGGCGCCAGGCAATTGAGCTACGGGCAAACGGGCTGCGCGTCGGCGTCATGTTGAAGTGACCGCGCGGAGATGTTCCTGGACGCGGGTCCTCCGCACCGCACGCGTCCCCATCCGCCCACCGGCGGTCGCGGCGGCGGGCAACGGGCGGCGGGCGCCGGAACGGGCCGCGGGCATCGGGCGGCGCGAGGCGGTTCGTGGCAACCCAACCGCGGATTACAGCCATCCGGAAGTTATCGCGTCGCGGGCGTGCAGGCCCATCGCTGCGAGCGCCTTCCGCGCGCCCCGCATCCCCATCCGCCTGCCGGCGGGTCGCGGCGACGGACCACGGCGCGGCGGGAGGGGCGGCCGGGGAGCGGGCCGCGCGAAGCGCGTTATGCTACCAAAGCTGGGCACCCGGAAGTATCGTCCGGCGCAACCGCGCCACGGAACGTGCAAGCGCGCGACGGCGTCCCAGTGAAGTGGCCGCTCGCCAACCGGGGTTGCAGCGCCCTCCTGCCCCGCGCGCATCCCCATCCGCCCACCGACGGACCGCGGGCGCTGGGAAAAGGGGCCGCCCGGCGACGTTCCTGGATACGGCGGGACGGTGAGCGCGGGCGCGACTAGGTTCTGTCCGGATGCGTAACACAGGACCTACTACTGATTCGTCTCGTACACTTTGTTGAGCCGCTTCCAATGTCCCTATCTGTAGGCGACCACCTCGGCCCGTACGAAATCCTTGCGCCTCTCGGAGCGATCGAGATGGGCGAAGTGTGCGTCGTTACTGATGGAACTGCTGCCGGGGGCCCACCAGGATAATGTGCTAACGGCGGCGGACCCAGTCCGAGTCCGGATCAGGGACCGGACCACCTGCTTGTCGAAGCCCCGCGTGGCACGGAAGTCAATGTTCTCCATGCGCCCTGTTCTCAAACCAAGACTGTGATATAACGGTACCCACGATCTTGTCCCGCGAGAGGCCATGACGAGCCGTGCAGCCTGTTTGATCCTCTGTCTCGCGGCCCTGCGGGCCGAGCAGTTGCCGGTGCGGATTTACACCACTGCCGATGGATTGGCGGGAAACACAATCGATCGCATCGTCACGGACTCTCACGGTTTTCTTTGGTTTTGTACGCGCGAGGGGCTCTCCCGCTTCGATGGATACCAGTTCTACAACTTCGGTGTGGTGCAGGGGTTGCCCGGCGGAGCGAACGATCTGCTGGAGGCGGCCGACGGCGACTACTGGATAGCGACCCGCAACGGCTTAGCGCGCTTTCATCCTGCATCCCCGCAACCGCGGTTCGAAATTCTTCTTCCCCGCGATCCCAAAGCTCGCGTGGTCTTCGCACTCGCCGCGGACCCAGCCGGCGGAATGTGGGTCGGCACCCAAGGCGGACTGTACCACCTCGACCCGGCATCTGGCCAATGGCAACTCCGTCCGGTCGACGCCGGGATGACGGGTCGGGACTGGGAGGACACTTTCGTGGATGCGCTGCTGGTTGACCGGAGCGGAGCCTTGTGGGCCGGAACCAGGAACGGTCTGTACCACCGCTTTCCCGACGGGCGGTGGGAGCACAACCAAGGCGGCCGGTCGCAAGCGGTGATCACTACTTTATTGCAGGACCGCCAGGGGCGGCTTTGGGCCGGAACGCTGCGGGGACTTTGCCGGATTTCGGCCGACCGCAGCTTGGCTGGGAGGCCGTTGGAAGGCACCTGTACCGCGAAAAGGGATTTGGCGGGCGAGCCGATTGAGTCGTTGTTTGAATCCTCGGATGGTGCGCTATGGGCCGCTACACCAAGTGGGCTCGCGGTATACCGGGTTCTCAACGGGCGGGAGAGTTTTGAGAGATACACCGCCAGAAATGGGTTGCCTGGCTCCGGGGGCATATTGTCGCTCGGCCAAGACCGCGCGGGCAACATGTGGATGGGCGCCCAAGGCGCCATTCGGGTGGCCAAAGGCGGCTTTCGCACCTACACCCGGCAGGATGGTCTGGACAACGATAATATCCGATCTATCCTGGAAACCCCAGCGGGCCAGCTTTGCGTTGTCAGCGTCGGCTCCGGAACCGGAGCCAAACCTGTCAATTGTTACGATGGGCGGAAATTTATCGCCATCCGGCCGCATATCCCGCCTACCATCGAAGACTGGGGCTGGAGTAAGGGGCATCTCGCGTTCCAGGCCCGCAGCGGAGAATGGTGGGTCCCCACCGCGATAGGAGTCTTCCGGTTTCCACCTCTGTCCACGGCCGTCGCACTCGAACGAGCCCGTCCGAAGGCTGTATACGCCCCGGGGGAAAGTGTCTACGCTATCTTCGAGGACGCGCGGGGCGCCATATGGATTTCAACTCAAATTCCCGCGGTGACCGGAGGCGTGCGCGCCAATGGCTTGGCTCGCTGGGACCCCTCCAGAGGCGTTCTCGAACGATACCCGGCAGGCGACCCCATAAGGAGTGACGTGCTCGCCACCGCGTTTGCCCAGGATCGCGCAGGCAACGTCTGGATCGGCCTCAATACCGGCGGCATCCTCCGGTTTCGCGAAGGACGATTCCAGACCATACCGCCGGGCAGCCGCACCTGGGTCACGGCGCTCTATGCCGACCGCCAAAACCGCCTGTGGGTTGCCGGGAACCAGGGGGTGACCCGAATCGACGACCCTACCGCGGCCCAACCGCACATGGTCGATTACACAGTGACCAACGGCCTTTCCAGCAACCTGGTGGTGAGTATCACCGAGGATCTCCTGGGCCGGATCTACCTGGGGACAGGGCACGGCGTGGACTGCATCTATCCTGGCGACGTACCGCACGTCCGGCACTACACAAACTCGGAAGGCCTCGCGCGCGGCGGAGTGGTGGCGGCCTTTTGCGATCGCCATGGCGTACTCTGGTTTGGCACGCGCGAGGGGCTGTCGCGGCTGGAGCCGGAGCCAGAGCAGCGCCAGCCGGCCCCGCCCGTGCTCGTCAGCGGGTTGCGCATCCGTGGCGCGCCATATCCCATTTCCGCTCTCGGCGAAACCTCGCTAACCGGCATCGAGCTCTCTTCGGACCGCAACCAATTGGGGCTGGAGTTCGTGGGTCTCGGCTTTGGCGCCGGCGGGGCGCTGCGCTATCAGTACCGGCTCGACGGCACGGATCCCGATTGGAGCCTGGAGACCGACCAGCGCACGGTGAACTATGCAAACCTCAGCCCCGGCAGCTATCGCTGGCAGGTGCGCGCGCTAACTTCGGACGGCATCGCCAGCCCTTCGGCGACGGTGGCATTCACGATTCTGGCGCCCGTGTGGCAGCGCTGGTGGATGCGGCTGCTGATGTTGCTTGCCGTTTCCTCGTTGCTCTATAGCGTCTACCGCTACCGGATGGCGCGGCTATTGGAGGTGGAACGGCTGCGCACGCGCATCGCCACCGACCTGCATGACGATATTGGCAGTACCTTGTCCCAGATCGCCCTGCTCAGCGAGGTGGCGCAGCGCCGCCCCGCCGCGGAGGAGCGCGAGGAACGGCTTGCCGATATCGCCAACCTCTCGCGCGAACTGGTCGATTCGATGAGCGACATCGTGTGGGCCATCGACCCGGAGCAGGATCGGCTCGGCGATCTGAGCCATCGCATGCGTCGATTCGCCAGCGACCTGTTCAGCCACAACGGCTCCCGGGTGCGGCTCGACGTGCCAGGAGAAGACCAGAATCCGCACATTGGCGCGGACATTCGCCGCCAGGTCTTCCTGATTTTCAAAGAGAGCCTGCATAACACGGCGCGGCATGCCGGCTGCACCGAGGTGCATCTGAAGTTAGGCCTGGCCGACGGGTGGCTGGAACTATCCATCGCGGACAACGGCCGAGGCTTCGATCTACGGCACGCCGGCCACGGACATGGCTTGGCTAGCATGCGCCGGAGGGCCGCGCATCTAGGTGGCAGCCTGGTGGTGGAATCCGCACCGGGGCACGGCACCACGGTTCACCTGCGGGCGCCCTTGGCCCGGCCATCCGCACCATTCTGGAAGAGATCCCCACATACTTGGGTGGTGGATTCCAGGCTGTTCCGGCGTATGATGAAAGACCGCGCTTGAAAGCCAAGGGTTTGCCTTGTCATGTCCAGCACTGTTGCGCTCAAAGTCGCGATCGTAGAAGACCAACCCAGGATCCGGGAATCGCTGCGCATTCTAATCGGCGGCACCGACGGTTTCCGCTGCACCGCGGAGTTCGAATCCATGGAGGACGCACTGGCGAAAATCGGCGGCGATCTTCCGGATGTGGCACTGGTGGATATCGGCCTGCCCGGGATGAACGGCGTAGACGGCATTCGCGCGCTGCGGAAGAGCTATCCCGGCCTGACCGTGCTCATGCTGACGGTGTACGACGACGACAAGCGGATCTTCGACGCCCTCTGCGCCGGCGCTTGCGGATATTTGCTGAAGAAAACACCCCCGGCGCGCCTGTTGGAGTGTTTGCAGGAAGCCGCTGGCGGCGGGGCGCCGATGTCGCCCGAAGTGGCGCGTCGCGTGGTGTCCCTGTTCCGCGAGATCCGTCCGCCGGAGGAGGCCAGCTACCAGTTGACACCGCACGAAATCCGCCTGCTGAAGCTGCTGGTGGAAGGACATAACTACAAAACCGCGGCGACGGAACTGAATCTTAGCGTGAACACCATCCGGTTCCACATGAAAAGCGTGTACGAGAAGCTGCAGGTCCATTCCAAATCCGAAGCCGTGGCTAAGGGGCTTCGCCAGCGCATCGTGCGGTAAGCAGAACCCACAAACCTACATACTTGTGTGGTGACAGGAATGCCCGGATCGTTGTCCAATTGACTGGGTGGGGAAACCGCGGAAGAAGCCCGCGGAGGGGAAATAACATGGCTAGTAACAAACGTCTGTGGGAGAAGAGGTGCCTGCTATGGCAAAGCCGCATCGTTGCCGGAGCGGGCATGGCCCTCCTGATGGTGGCTACGGCCTCCGGCCAATTCAAGCGCATACCGGGCACGGCACAAAGTAACATGGTCCCCTGCCCCGTGGCCGGGTACACTTGCTACCCGCAGTCCATTGCGGTGGGTCCGAATGCAAACGGGTCCACACTCGGAACTGCTTGGGTCCTGGGCACTGCCAAAACGCCCGCAGGCGATTATTATGTCTACCAACGGCAAGGCTCGAGCTGGGTGCGGACAGATGGCGCCGGACTTCAGATCTCCGTGGGGATCGGTGGATATCCGTGGGTAATCACACATCTTGGGACGATTTACTACTGGAATGGGAGCACTTTCGTGCTGGCCCCCGGCGATGGCTGCGCGACGTCGATTGGCGTAGGCCCCGGGTACCTTTTCCAGTATGGCGACGCTTGGGTCATCGGATGCGATGGTTCCAGCACCACTGATGGCAGCGTCTACCAGTTTCAAGGTTCTGGGTGGGTGTACCAGGCCGGGCCAGTCGCGAATCGGATCGCGGTGTTGGCCGAGGACGTTCCGTTTCTAATCTCCGCAAGCGGACAGGTGCTCGTCTTGAACGGGAATGTCGCTACTCCGCTAGCACCAGGCTGCGCGACAAGTATTGCCGCAGGCCCCGGGGTAGGGCCCCAGTATCCCAACGTGTGGATCACCGGCTGCGGCAACGTAAACAACCAAGGGGCGAAGATTTTCGAACTGGAGAACGACAAGTGGGTGCGGATCCCCGGGGTAGGATCGCAGGTCGCTCTGTCGCCCGATCTGGGGGTCGCGTGGATAGTCACCCTGACTGGGGAAATCTTCGCGTACGAATAGCGGTCACCGAAGATACTCAACATTGTATAACTCTTGGGGTGTAACTCTGGGCGAAGTCGACGGCACATTTACTGGAACTGAGTTCAACGCGGGCGTTGGCGGCCGTGCACTAAGTCCGATGACAACCTTAGCCTGAATGCGGAATCCCGGGCGAAGGTGAACACGCGCGGATTCCGGAAGGAAACAGGCTGTTCCGATCCAATTGAAAGGATAAACACGTTTATGAAGAGACTTGCGTTTTTCGCCACCATGCCGACCTCAACGAGAAAGACGATGTCACAATCTATCCCTTTCTTTTTAACAATCTCTTTAACAATGCTCAGCTTCGGCTTCTCGCCGGCAGCCTGGGCCCAAAACACCGCCTACGGGACCAATGCCTTGGGCCACAACACTACCGGAACTGACGACAGCGCGTTCGGCTTCAGCGCGCTGTTCCAAAACACCACGGGCTCCGGGAACACCGCGACTGGATGGTATGCGCTCTACTTCAATACCACCGGTTATAACAACACGGCGACTGGCATCGCTGCGCTCGAAGGCAACGGCACGGGTATAGGCAATACGGCGACTGGCGTAGGTGCGCTCGCGAATAACGGCAAGGGCAAAACGAACACGGCGACCGGGTGGAACGCGCTCTACTTCAACACGGGTAACGACAACACGGCGATCGGCGCCTACGCGCTCCAAGACAACTCCTCGGGCGCCAGCAATATCGGAATTGGCGTTGAAGCCGGTTTTTATCTCACCACGGGAAGCAACAACATAGAAATCGCCAATCAAGGCACCGCGACCGATGCGGACACTATCCGGATCGGTACGGAGGGCACCCAGACCGCCACTTACATCGCAGGCATCTTCAACACAACGGTAACCGGAGGCTGCACAGTAGTGGCCGCAAGCACCGGTCAGCTCGGGTGCGTGACGTCATCGGCACGTTACAAACGCGACGTCAGGGATATGGGCGACTCGAGCGATAAGCTGATGAAGCTGCGACCGGTGACCTTTCTCTACAAAGCCGACGAAACGGGCGCACAACAATATGGGCTGATCGCGGAGGAAGTCGAGAAGGTCTACCCGGAACTGGTGATTCACGACGCCGACGGCAAAGTCGCAACGGTTGCCTACCATATGCTGCCGGCGATGCTGCTCAATGAGGTTCAGAAGCTCGCCCGCCAGCTCGATCAAAAGGATGAACAGATCGCTACCCTGCAGCGCCAGGTATCCGCGATACAGAAGAAGAACGTCGAAATCGAGGTACTGGCCGCACGTCTCGACGTGCTCGAACGGCAGGCGCGCGCGTCCGAGCCAGACCGCCTGATCACAGCGTCGCACTGAATGGAATTGGCGGCCCTCGCTTGCGTCCATCATCTATGGTCCGGCGACACCGTCCCGCATAGCGCTTCCCCAACGCGGAACTTCGTTTACTTCTTCGAGGGATCGAAACTCATGACGCTGCGCTTCGATCCCCTGAGGGCTTTCTTCAGCGATCCTCAAGAAGCCAAGTTCGTGCCGGGCTCTGCGGTGACGCTTAAGGCCCGACGACCATTTCTGGGCGGCTCGCGGTCCGGGCTGGTTTTTTCACGCTTTGAGGCCGGCAACTGCTCCGTATGGTGGATGAAGGTGCCGCGTTGAGCTGGGCTACAGGTGTCATCACTCCGCGCCAATAACGGCGTATGGGAAGCGTCAGATTAAGGTTCCATCCAGTTGGTCGGGCACCCTTCCCTAACTTTTTACCCTGACGGGATCTGTGCGGACGCACTCGGCAAACTGTGCGCCATCCGCCGCCAGACACCGCGCAAATCAAGGATCCGCGCCTTCCGCCCACCGTGCGCATCCCCATCCGCGCGCCGGCGGTCGCGGCGACGGAGAACGGACGGCGGGCAGCGGGCGGCGCGAAGCGCGTTATTGCCACCCAACCCGGGCACCCGGAAGGTATCGCCCGGCGCGCCTGGCGCCGCGGGCGTGCAGGCTGCGCGTCCCATACCTGTGTGGCCGTCCGGCGACGCTCGTGGATGCGGGCGCCCTCCGCGCACCGCGCTTCCCATCCGCGCGCCGGCGGTCGCGGCGACGGACCGCGGGTGGCGGGCGTTGGAACTCGCGGCCGGCGTCGGGCTGCGCGAGGCGCGTAACGGCACCTAACACGGCCGGGCACCAGGAAGGTACCGCTCGGCGCACCCGCGCCAAGGGCGCGCAGGCTGCGCGTCAGCATCCCGGTGAAGTGGCCGCTCGCCGACGTCCGTGGATGCGGCGCGCTGGCAAATTACACGCCATCCGCCAGCCGGCCCCCCCGCAAATCATGGACGCGGCGACCGCTCGCGGGGGGCGGCGCGAAGCGAGTAATGCCACCCAACGCGGGCACCCCGGTGTATAGCTCGGCGCAACCGCGCCGTGCGCGTGCAGGCTGCGCGACGGCATCCCGGCGAAGTGGCCGCGCGCTCACGCTCCCGGGCTCATGGCATACACGGACACTCCGACGCGGCCATCCGGACGCCCGCGACTCCGGCCATTCTGAAGTTATCGCCCGGCGCAACCGCACCACAGGCGTGCCGGTTTCGCGTCGGCATGGCCGTGAAGTCGCCGCGCGATGGCGTTCCAGGGCGCGGGCTTTGCCAACAATATCGTCTTTTTCGTTGATGAGCCTCCGAAAGGGGTTGTCGGTATACAGTTAGGGTGCGTAATGCGTGAAGACGAGGTCACGAGCCTTGACCTGATTGTGGCAGGGGAAGCAGGTTTTCATGAACGCCTCGTCGCCGGGTTGGCCGTCTTTGAAGTGAGCGAACCCCCAGCCGCCCGTCGTGGCATACTTCGCAGAGTCCTTGACCATAAACTGAATGTTCGTGGCGGGGCCGGCGACGAAAGATTGGGATCGGCCAAAAACTTTGTTGTTTTCGTCCGACGGGACGTGACCGTAGTGCAAAGCGGCAATGATCGTGCCGTCCGGGAATGGAAGCTTCCCCTCGCGGTAGGCCTTGATCGCCACATTGTTGCCCAAAATGGCAGCAAAGCTGTTCAGGTTGCCTTCTTCGTGGGCGACGGAGATCAACCTCCAGTCTCGGTATCCGGGAGGAATTCTTGTTACGAAGATCGGGGCGGCCGAGTCATCGCCTTGTAGAGACGCGGGCGCCGTAAACGTGACAATACCTGCCAGTATTACAACGGCAGCCAGTAGCAAAGTGATCCCTTTCATAGTGGTTCCTCCTCCAAGGAAGCACTGTGGATCATAGGCTCGGAGGGATCTGTCTGTCAAGCTCTGCAAAATCGGCCATGTGTATTTCAATACGTGCCAACCACAGCCGCAGCGCGCTCCGCCCGCCGCGCACCCCATCCGCCCGCCGGAAGAGGCGGCCAGGCATACCCGCGGAATTCGGGCGCCCGGAAGGTATCGCCCGGCGCGACCGCGGCGGCCGTGCAGGCTGCGCGTCGGCATCCCGGTGAAGTGGCCGCCCGCCGGCGTCCCGGGGCACGGCGCAATGGTGCGCCACCTACGGGGCGGTTGCAGCGGCGGCCTCCTCTTGGGTGGCGAACACGCTGATGTTGTTCTCGTTGTCGATGGTGTACGTTTTCATTTTGAATCTCCTTGGTGCCGCGCTCTGCGCGGTCCTCACATCCATCACTCTGCTGGCAAAGAAAGGCAAGGCAATTCTCAAAACAGTCGACGGGGCGAAGGGCAGGCGATGATGGGGCGGCTCGGCACTGCCTTAAGAAGAGGCAACTTCTAGGGACGCGGGGCGGAGATGCCCGACGAGAATGGGCAGGCAGCCGTGCAGCCCGCGCCATAATCCAAACCGATTTGATATCATCCCTAACCGGGGGATCATGAACAAACGAAATTTCCTCAAGCTGCTCTCCGCTACCTGCGCAAGCCCCGTCAGCGCGCCTATCTTGGCCTGGATGGCGAAGCAGAAACTAACCAACTGGGCTGGCAACCTCACCTACGGTACGGACCGTTTGCGCGAAGCCGGCTCGGTTGAGCAGATCCGGTCCTTGCTGCGGTCGGAGGACAAAGTGAAGGTGCTCGGCACCCGCCACTGCTTCAACTCCATAGCGGACAGCCGTTACAACCTGCTGTCCCTAAAAACGATGCACGAGGTGGTTGCGCTCGACCCGGCCGCGCGCACGGTAACTGTCGATGCGGGCATCACGTACGGCCAACTCTGCCCGTACCTCGACAGCAAGGGCTTTGCGCTGCACAATCTGGCTTCACTCCCGCACATCTCCGTCGCCGGAGCCAGCAGCACCGCCACTCACGGTTCGGGCGAGAGGAACGGGAACCTTGCCACCGCTGTCTCCGCCCTCGAAATCGTCATCGCGGCGGGCGACGTCGTGAAACTATCGCGCAAAGCAGACGGCGAGGTCTTCCGGGGAGCCGTGGTCGGGCTGGGCGCTCTCGGCGTGATCACGCGGATTACGCTCGATATTCAGCCGACGTATCTGGTGCGGCAGTACGTGTATGAGGACATGCCGCTCGCTCAAATGAAGGACCACTTTGATGACATCCAGTCGAGCGGCTACAGCGTCAGCCTCTTCACCGACTGGCAGAACCAGCGTATCAAGGAGGTCTGGATTAAGAGCCGTGTCGGCGACGGCCATGTGTCCGCGGCGCCCCCGGAGTTCTTCGGCGCCAAGCTCGCGACTCGGAATCTTCACCCAATTGCCGAGCTATCCGCCGAAAACTGCACCGAACAAATGGGCGTGCCCGGCCCATGGTACGAGCGCCTGCCGCACTTTCGCATGGGGTTTACCCCGAGCGCCGGGAAGGAACTCCAGTCGGAATACTTCGTGCCTCGGGCCAGCGCGGTGGACGCGATTCTGGCGGTGGAAAGGTTGCGCGACCAGGTTACGCCGCACTTGCTGATCTCGGAGATCCGCACTATCGCAGCCGACGATCTGTGGATGAGCACCTGCTACCGTCGGCCAAGCGTCACGATTCACTTCACCTGGAAGCCGGACTGGCTTGCGGTCAAGCGCCTGCTTCCCGTTATTGAAAGGGAACTCGCCCCATTTCAGCCACGCCCCCACTGGGGTAAGCTGTTCACCCTGTCCCCTTCCGAGCTGCGGTCGAGGTACGAAAGGCTTGGGGAGTTCATCGAACTGGCGACGAAATACGATCCGAAAGGAAAGTTCCGCAACGACTTCCTGAATACTTACGTCTTCACGCGTTAACCACGGCCGTCGCCGCGGGGTACGGTGTTTAGAACACCGAGGCTTTCTTGAGAGCGACGGCATTCATGCAATACCGCAGGCCGCTGGGCGGGGGACCGTCGGGGAATACATGGCCAAGATGCGCGTCGCAAGTGTTGCAGACGGTTTCTACCCGTTTCAGGAAGGCCGGTCCGTCAAAACGGTACGCGATTGCGTTGTCCGCCACCGGCTGCGTGAATGAGGGCCAGCCTGTGCCGGACTCGAATTTCTCCGAGCCATCGAAGAGAACGGTTTCGCAGCAGACGCAGGAGTAGATTCCCGGCTCAAAACAGCCCGCACATCTGCGAAGTGAAGGGGCGTTCAGTACCGGCTTGGCGGGTTACTTGATATTCCTCGGGGGTGAGTTGCTTGCGCCACTCCGCGTCCGTTTTGACGACTTTACGATCTGGGGCAGGATTGCCGATTTTGGCGAGGTTGAGCACGTCAGGCCACTTCAGCATCATGATTTATCTTAGCGATGATTCGGGAATAGCGGAGCGGGGCCAGGGGCACAGCGCGCCACCGTCGGTCTGGGCCGCTGTGAAGAGCGCGCGCAGATTGGACTGTGCGGACAACTGCTTTATCGGAGGACAGCGCGCGGCCGGGTACACCACAGTGGCCACCAGACCAGGAGTACCTGTACTAGCAGCCTGCCCCACCGGAGCACAGGAGCGATGGAGGCATCGTCCGCATCGATTGGGTTTGTGGCCATATAGATGTTTACCAGAAAGACCACGATCAAAAGCGCTATGAGTTAAAAGCGCTGGCGGGCACGTGGAAGGCCGACAGCCCCGCGCGGGGCGGCAAACTTACCAGCACGTTCGTGCCGGTTTCCAAGGGCACCGCGAATCGAGGAAACCATCGGGACACGGGAAGAAAACGACGTGTCGCTCTACACCAATTCCGACGGGCGCATCGTGATGCAGCACTACTGCGCGCTCACCGCGAGAGGCAATCAGGTCCGCCTGGTATCGCCCGTGACGTCTGGCGCCCAGGACGAATTCGTCTTCGCCTTTGCCAGCGCGGCCAACCTGGCGACACCGGCGGACGCCCCCATGCACCGCATGGTCCTGCGTATCAAGGATACCACGCACTTCTCAGAGGTATGGACCAAACGGGAGAACGGCAAGGACGTCGTATTCTCCTTAGATTACACGAGGCGGTGAGACACGCGGCCGCTGTCTTCCGCGAACAGGGAAATAAAACCTGTCATTTTCTTGGCTCCAGCGTCGTTTCTATCAGTGTGGACGCCAGCGAAGAGATCCAGTTAACGTTCGATCCGGGCGCCTGCGTGGCGGACGCAACCGGCCTGGAACACATCTTCCGGCTGCAGTATCCGCGGCTGGTCGCGCTGCTGGCGCGCATCACGCGCGATCGCGGTCATGCCGAAGAACTCGCGTCCGAAGTGTTTTGCAGGCTATCCGCGCGGCCCGCGCTCTTGCGTCCCGAGAGCAACGTGGCGGCCTGGCTGTATCGAACGGCGGTCAACCTGGGCCTGGACGCGCTTCGTGTCGAGGCTCGACGCCGCCGAAAAGAACAGGCGGCCGGCGCCGAGGTGGTGCGCAGTTCGGGCGGCGGTGGGCCGCTGGCGGACATGTTACGCGCCGAACAACGGGCGCGCGTACAGGCGGTCCTGGAGGCGTTGAAGCCGGTTTCCGCCAGGCTGCTGTTGCTCCGCCACGCGGGCCTCTCCTACGCCGAACTCGCCGCTGCGCTCGCTCTGAATCCCGCGTCCATTGGCACCTTGTTGGCGCGCGCCGCGTCCGAATTTGAGAAGAAATATCGCCAATTGCATGGAGGCGAACTATGAAGTGCTTGAGTCCAGGAACCCTGCAAGCGTACCTCGATAGCGAACTGCCGGAGATTGAAATGCGCGACATCGCCGCGCACGTGGAGGCATGCGTCGTCTGCCGCGGCCGTCTCGCCGATCTGGAAGCGACCGCGCAACGGGTACATGCATGGCTCGATGCGTTGCCGTCGAGGGACCTCGTCGTGCCAGTCGAGACTGTGACTCGGATTCTACCGATAGCCGGTCCCACACGGTGGCGATGGATCGCCGTCGCGGCTGGTTTAGTATTGGCGGTATCGGCCGCGTTCTTCCCCGCGAACAACCATCGGAAAGCCGCGGTCCCAACGAAAGTAGCGCTGGCACGGACCTCTGTACGCTCCGCGGCCGTACGCGATCCGGAGCCACAGCCAGACGCTCCGCACCGCGTTGTCCGAGTAAGAAAGCGGCTGCCTTCGCCCGTTCGCCATGCCCAGCCCGCCGGCAATGACTTTATCGCGCTTGGCGATCCCGATCCAATGCAAATTGGAGTCGTCGTCAGGGTGAAGGTCCCGATTGCGGATACGTGGCTGCCGGGCCAAACGCAGGAGGTGGCAGCTGACCTCGTGATCGGCGAGGATGGCCGCGCACGCGCCATCCGATTTGTCCGTTAGGTTCTAATTTCTAAGGAGAAACAGTATGAACAGACTAAACAGCATGATTGGCATCGCGGCGATGGTTGCCGGTGTCGCATTCGCCCAGAAAGACGACGGCAAAGACAAAGTCTTCTTTTTTGCCGGCGGCGACAAGACCAAGGTTGCCGCCGAGAGCTTCGCAATAACCACGGCGCGCTTCGGCATGATGGGGCCGGCTGTAAAAGGCGCGCCGTACGCGGCGGACGGGGTCACCGAAACCACCCAGACGCTGGGCGACGGCACGCATATCAACCGGCAGGAGACCTACAGTATCTACCGCGATGGCGAAGGTCGCGTGCGGCGTGAGACGGGCGACGAGGTTTGGATCTCCGATCCCGTGGCCAACGTGAGTTACCTCCTGCACACGAAGGAGCAAACCGCCCACAAGATGAGTCTGCTGTCCCATACGGTTACGTTCGACAAGATGACCCAGGACGGTGGCCAGACCGCGAAGCTCAAGGTCGAAGCCAGGGCAGTCGGACCAGTCATCGTCGAGGACGGCGCTATCGCTGGCGGCATGGAAGGCGGCGCGATTGCAGGCGCTCCAGTGCGGGCCTTTGCCATATCGTCGAAAGCAGATGCCAAGAACGAATCGCTCGGAAAGCAGGCAATGGAGGGAGTCGAGGTCGATGGAACTCGGACCACCACGGTAATTCCGCAGGGGCAAATCGGAAACGACCGTCCCATTCAGACGGTGCACGAACGTTGGGAGTCCAGCGAGCTGCATGTCACCCTCCTCTCGAAGCACACCGATCCGATGATGGGTGATCGCACCGAACGCCTGACCAATGTACGGCGCGGCGAACCCGATCCCGCGCTCTTCCAGGTGCCTGCTGGTTTCAAAATTATCAAAATCGACGCCGACCAATAGAGGATCAGTCGAACTCGCGGCGCGGCCGGGTCTGCCTCTCCCACGCGCCCCGTTTCAATCGATGCGCGATGGTAATGCTCGCCCTTCATCGCGCTGCCTGCCATGCGCCGCAACATGGCGATCTGCCATGAGTCCCCATGCTGTGTTCCGGCGCAGGCTGAGGGACAAGCAGCCCCACACCACCAAGGATCTCGAAACCGCCGCTGATGAACACCATTGGCAGGTGCCAAGGGATGTAAGGAGGGATGATTCTTTGGGTGGGGCTTGGGCCAGAGGAAGTGCAGTGTGCCCGCCGCAACGTAGAACAGCGGCAAATGCCAGGCTGTCCGGCGCTCCCGACCGCTATGTCGACCTTCGATAACGTCTTACGGTGGCGGGCGGCTGCGCTAAAGGCCATTGCGTGCGCAGAATCAAGGCTGGTAGGCTTACGGCAATAGTCCGGTTGTGCGGTCAAGGCCGGAAAAACGGTGGGGAAAGTTTGGGAAAGGAGCGCCCCTCGTGCCACATGCGCCGCAAAGTCTTAGACAGGTCTACGCAATATTTGCGGTGCTAACGTGCATCGCCCTTTCCGCGACAGCCCAGAGTCCGGCTAACCAATCCAACGCCATCCGGCCAATGACGCTAAACCAGGCTCGGTATCGGCTCCGGGCGGGCGAATCCACCAGGATTGCCACGCCAGTCTTGAGGTCAATTACTGGTGTATCGACGGTTCCTAAGTTGCGATTCCCGATTCGGGCATCGGTGGAGCCTGACGGTCAATCCGTTCGCTTCACAGTCCCCCCGACGACGCCAAAGGGCACCTACATCCTGACGTTCGCCGCACTGGATTCGGCTGGCGCCGTGCGGACGGGCGCTATCGATCTGCGCATCGCGCCGATGCAACTGCCGCGTACCTCCGCGACCGGCGCAGGCGTTCCTGTGGTTCTCTTGAACGGCTGGCAAGCCATCTGTACCACCACGGATAGCACGGTTGCCGCATCGGTCAACACATTCGGCCAGCTTGCATATCAGCTTCAAGATCAAGGCCTGCCCGTCGCGTTTTTCAATAGTTGTTCTTACGGAGACATTCAAATCGAAGCTTTAGGGGCAGAGCTGGGGACGTTCTTGAACAGTCTCACGTACACTGATGGAACACCGATTCTCCAATTCGACCTCGTGACCCACAGCATGGGTGGCCTCATCGCGAGAGCGTATTTGACGGGACTACAGAACAATGGGTCGCCATCACCTCCCGTCAACCCGAACGTCCGCAAGCTGATCATGATCGCGTGTCCGAATTTCGGATCGTTTCAAGCGCCCGATCTCGGCGTTCAGGCTCCGGAAATGGTTCCGGGCAGCGCCTTCTTGTATAATTTGGCGCGCTGGAACCAAGGGTCCGACGATTTGCGCGGCGTGGACGCGCTTGCGATCATCGGTAACGCCGGAACCGAAGGAGGATTGCCAAATGCGAGTGACGGCGTTGTGTCGCTGACGAGCGGTTCACTGGGTTTTAGTTCGCAGCCTTCACAGAACCCGGTACAGACCCGGATCGTTCCGTATTGCCATGTGGACCCGGACCTTGCTACGTCATTAGGCATAGGCATGTCCTGTTCGGGTGCTGGCGGGATTGCCGACCTCACCGATGACTCGCAATTGTCGGGCCGGATTGTCAGCTCTTTCCTTGCCGGCACCTCGGATTGGATGGCGATTGGCGGTACGCCACCTACAGATCCGTACTTGTCCATATACGGCGGCATGCTCTTCGCGTGGGTTGATGCGGCAGACCAGTACGTTACCGATTTGACCCAAGTCAGTTTTGGCGATATTGCGCTCCAGACTTGAGGGGTTGCTGGCACGGTTTTTTAGGATGAATTCCTAAGCGGAACGGGCACGTTCCAACTTGCAAGTTCATCGCTCGGGGCGGTTTCCTGTGGTTCATTTACAGAACCCTCGGGTTACTACTCGGTGGTTCGCTGTAAGTCGCCCCCGCTCATTTCGTCTGTGACGCCACGGCAGTATATCGCGGGGCAAGGCCTGATCGTCACATCATTCGGTGTGGTTACCATCAATGGCGTAGGCTTTAGACAGCAGTGTTCTAGCTGTCAGCTTCTTCTGTCTGGGAACCCAATCCAGGCGTTCTCGTGGACCGATTCGGCCATCTCCGTGTTGCTGCCCCCGTTCACGGGCTTCGCCACATTCGCCGTGGAGGTGCCCACGGGGAGCGACTCCATCAACGTTATGTTGGCCCCGGCATCGACGATAGCGGTTGCACCCGCGAGCTTGCAGTTTGCGTACACCACGACCGGGGCTGTTCCTGCACCTCAATCCGTTCACCTAAGCAATACCGGGGGCGGCACGCTGGCCTGGAGCGCCGTTACGGATGCGTCCTGGTTGGCCGTCACGCCCTCATCTGGTACGGCGCCATCGACTCTCTCGGTGTCGGTTTCTCCCGCGGGCTTGAGTGCGGGCACGTACCTGGCTAGCATTGAGATTTCTGCGGCGGGCGCGACCAACAGCCCAGTAGCGGTGGCGGTCACGCTCACGGTCACGGCCACGGGTCCGGCTTCCTTGGCCGTCGCGCCCCAGAAGCTTATGTACAGCTACACCGTGGGCGGCGCTGTTCCGGCCGCGCAAAACGTCGCTATCACAAACGCTGGCGGCGGCTCGCTCCCCTGGGCTGCATCGGCGGGCGCGTCTTGGGTCGGCCTCTCGCCCGCGTCCGGTACGGCTCCGGCTACGCTGTCGGTATCGGTCAATCCAGCAGCCCTGTCGGCGGGCACGTACACCGCTAACGTGCAGATTGCGGCGGCGGGCGCAACCGGCAGTCCGGCATCTGTGGGTATAACGCTAGTGGTGCAAGCTCCCGCACCTGCTTTTACGGTCGCGTTATCTACGGCAGGCCAAGTCGAGCCTTTCGCCGCGCAATCCATCGTTTCAGCATATGGCACGAATCTTGCCGCTGGAACGGCTCCTGCGACCAGTCTGCCCCTGCCAACGTCGCTCGATGGCACAACAGTGACGGTGAAGGACTCCGCCGGAGTGGCGCGCATCGCTCCGCTGTTTTACGTCTCGCCGTCGCAGGTCAATTTCGAAATTCCGGCAGACACCGCGACAGGCACGGCGACGGTGAGCATCCAGAATCAAGGTGGAACTGTTCAGACGGCGACCATCCAAATCGGCAACGTTTCGCCTGGGTTATTCCAATTAAACCCGCCGAACGGGTTGGTAGCGGCCTGGGAACTGCCGGTCGTCTCAGGGACTCAACAACCACTGCAACCCGTGTACCAGATTGTATCCGGCAGCGTGGTCGCACTGCCGATCAATCTGGGGCCGTCTACCGAGCAGGTTTACTTGGAGATGTACGGCACAGGCATCCGGGACGCGCAGAACGTTACCGTGACAGTAGCCAACATGAGTGTGCCAGTGCTGTACAGCGGGCCGGCGCCAGGTTTCGCTGGAGAGGATCAGGTAAACGTCGGCCCGATGCCTCAATCGCTGGCAGGCGCGGGAAGCGTCACCATCGTGCTTACGGCGGATGGACAGGCAGCCAACGTCGTTAATGTGACCATTCAGTGATGCCTTGCGTTGCGGCTCCGCGGATTCCAGCGATCCGAGAGACCGTGGTGTCGATCACGCCGCAGTTTTCTTGGCCTTCCGGTACGCCGCCCACCTTTTCTTCGTGGCTTCCCTGATCGCCTTCAACCCCGCCGCCGACATCTTCCGTTTCTTGGCCTTCGCCGGTTTGGCGGCTGGCACCTGTTGCTTCTTCTGCGCCGCCCATCTCGCCTTCTGCGCGGCGGCAATCCTGGCGCGGCCCGCCTTGCTGATCGTGCCGCGCTTCGCCGGAGACGCGGGTTCCGCGGTGGTCGCCGCCGCTGCTGTGGCTGCGGTGGCTTTTGGCCGGCCCCGACCGGGTTGGCCTAGCCGCTCCTTGATGTCGGCGATCTTCGCTGAGACTCGTCCGATCTCGCTCTGATAGCCGACGATGGCCATCTCCAGCAAGGTGTTGTCTTTTGGCTTTGCCTGTCTTGGCATTAGGTTCTCCCCAGAACACAGAATTGCAACCGTGTTTCAATCAGCCTGGTCGCGATTTGATTCTAGCATCAGCGACTCGTCACTCGATTAGTGTCGGCTATCCCAACGAACCTGCTTGCCTCAAGTGCCGCGCGGCGACTATTTTGCGAAGCACATGGGGAGACTGGGGGTATGCCTGAATCCAATATCCCCAAGATCCGGACTCGACACGATATAGTAAAATACGGTGGCCTCCGGTGACTTCAATCCGCAGGAGTATCTGAACGGTCAGGAGTTCAATCCCAATGCCATCGACCGCGATTACCCCAACTTCCGGCACTTCCACACGGGGAGTCTGTTCATCAGTCACGCTGGGCTCGATCAGCGTCGAATTGACGGCGATATCGTGTACCCGGTTGTCTACGACCGATTTGGCGACGGGTACCTCTTGTAGCCGCAGATCTGGTGGGTCTAAACAGTACAAGACTGTCGTCAACGCCGCGCTGCACTTGTGCGACAAATTCATGGTGGTTACATCCCAGAACAGCATCCGCAATGAATGGGTCCGCGCTGAGGTAGACTCGGCGGTCAAGAGCGATCGTCTGATCATCCTTTGCTTGTTCGATGATTCCGATGTTGGGCGACTACACGCCGCGTTGGCGCAGAGTTCGCCGCTCCGGCTCAGCGCTAAGCTGTCCACAGTCGATTTTCGAGTCGAAATACCGGCAGCACAAGAACGTTTAGCAGAGATCCTGGATCGACTCTTGTCCCGAAGTCCATATCCGCGCTTTCCGCGCGGACGTCCTGCCCGAAGCAAGAAAGCAGTCCTCTGGCGCGGGCGGAAGGTATGACCTGAAGGCCGGATGAATCCGACTGCCCAGAAGTGCCCGAAATAGCCGCCCATCGCGCACACTTGGCCCACGCCGCGCCCGGTGCCGCCAGGGCGGCTCGTTGTACCAGTCCAGAATTCCGGCGCACCGGCCGCAACCCCCTGCCCGAAGCCCCAACGGTACACCGGCCTAACGCTTGACGGTCGATCCCGGAGCAAGATCGCGCAGTAACCGCTGAAACGCCTTCTGGTAACTATCGTCGTTCTTCCATCCCCTGAAATCGCCGATGTGCCGGCTTCGGCGTATGTCCGCCGCCCAGGGCTGCGGCGCGCTCATTACCGCATCGTCGATGCGGATCGGGAAAAGCACGGTGCGGTTCTCGCGGTCCTGGCGCTCGCGGGCCGCATTGACTTCGCGCTCGACCCAACGGCTCTGGACGGAAGCCTCCGACAGCACGATCATCACCTTGTCGTAGAGGCGAATGGATTCCTCGATGCGCTCCTGGAAGCGATCCCCAATCTTCAGGTCTTCCGGCGCAAACCAAACACGCAAGTGCTGGGCCTGTAGATCGGCGTGCAGGCGCACGGCGAACCCCTGGTCTTTGCTGGAGTAGCTGATGAAGCAGGAATAGAACTCGATTGGGTGGCCAACCAGCGAGCGGGCGAAAGTGATGAAATTGTCCGGAACGCCAGCGCCGCGGAGAAAAGCCTCCGGGATCTCACCGTTCGATAGGTAGATTGTGTCGATTCCGATTGTCGAAGGTCCATGATGCTGAACATCGTTGAGGCCCTTTACGTGACTTAAATCGAAGTTCCCGACAACTGTCTGGTGCGCCATACACAGGTGCCAAGGCGAGCCGTAGGGACAATTCTGGCCTCGCATGCCCAGGACTGCTCCGCCGATGCCCGGCCTGACTTTGCTAATCACAGCGATTCCGGCCACCGCCGCCGCTCCCCCTTGCAACCCAGCGTGCCGTCAGTGAAGATGGGCGCATGAAGAAACTGGCGTTCGCTCTGGCTATCCTTCCCGCAATCGCTCCTGCCCAAGGCCCGGCGTACCACGACCCCGGCATGAAGGTCGTGACGCAGGTGGCCATTGTCTGCCGCGACATTGAATCCACCAGCGAGCGTTGGGCGGCGGTGCTGGGCGTCGCTCCACCGCGGATTCTCACCATCAAACCCGGCAACGAAGCCAAGCTGGTGTACCGGGGACACCCGTCCAACGGGCAGGCAAAGCTCGCATTCCTGAATCTCGGGCAGGTCACGCTGGAACTGATCCAGCCGGTCGGCAATGACACGGCATGGAAGGAATTTCTCGATACGCACGGCGAAGGCGTTCACCACATCGCCTTCCAGGTAGCCGACCCGGACAAAACCATTAAGGAATTCCAGGATGTGGGTATGCCGGTACAACATCAAGGCCGGTTTGACGACGATTCTGGCTCGTATGTGTACGTCGATAGCGCCAAGGCCCTCGGCGTCACGTTGGAATTGCTGCACTCAGACGCGAAGAAGTAGGCCGGGATGGTCCGAACGCGCCCGTGCTTCCCGTACAAATCGACGATGCACCACCGGCCATCGCGCTGCTGGATGTGGGCCATGGTGAGCGCCGCCACCTCCGACCGGCGCAGGGCGCAGCCGAGCAGCACGGCGATGATGGCGCGGTCGCGCAGGCCCTTCAGCGTCGTGATGTCCGACGCGTTCAGGAGCGTTTGCGCCTGGTTGAGCGAAAGCCAGTTGCCGGCGCGCACCCCGATGGTTGAAGATGGAAGCGGTCCTCACAAGCCTGTTCGGCTCCAGGCTCGTCGCTCTCGCCCTTCACGAAGAAGGGCTCCATCTCCTTGAACTCCAGGATCTTCACGGTCGCCTCCTCGGGAGCGTTGCCCTGCGCGATCGCTAGGAACGCCTGCTCCGACTGCGCCACCATCGCGCGCGCGAGGTCGTTCTTGTGGATCGAGTGGTACTTGGACGGCATGGCCCAGTGCAGCAGTGGCATGACGTAGCCAAAAACGCCCGGCGTGTTGGAGTTGCCGAGAATGACGGCGGGACGGTACACTCCAAGGAAGTCGAACTTGACGGACTCGACAGCCTTCTCCTTCTCACCGATGATCTTCGCGTACCTCATCCCGGCCTCGGGGTCCGCGCCCGCTGCTGTCATGACCCCGCACACACGAGCGCCTCCAGCCTTGGCGGCGCGGCAAAAGGCCTGCGGGTAGGCGATTTCGATCTTGCGCACCTCCTCCT
>Ga0187890_10000575_pt1 | contig 26041 bp, 20 predicted proteins | sample June2016WEW_21_1_FD_133005 | JGI IMG/M metagenome (GOLD analysis project Ga0187890, IMG submission 133005) | Peatland microbial communities from SPRUCE experiment site at the Marcell Experimental Forest, Minnesota, USA - June2016WEW_21_10 | ecosystem: Environmental > Terrestrial > Soil >... | reverse complement strand
ATGCCGCTAGCCAGCACTGTCACCGCCACTGCCAGCCGCTTCAAGGCTCCCCGATATCGCTCGCTTTCTTGATGCAAGTCTATGTTTTGTTGACAGTTTACGAAATGGTGCCCAGGAGAGGACTCGAACCTCCACGAATTGCTCCACTGGTACCTGAAACCAGCGCGTCTACCAGTTCCGCCACCTGGGCAAGAGGGGGCCGTCGAATGTGAGGCGCAGGAATCTACGCACCCGCGGAATCCTTGTCAATTCGGCGGTTTAGAGTGGAGTATTGCGGCGTCGCATGGGAAGATGCCCACATCGCATTTGATGACAACCCACACCGACGTCCCCGGCGAGCGCTACAGCCGAAGCGCCGATCGATTCACGGATCGTCCCCATCGCAATGGCACCACCGGGACTCGACCGGGCGGCTCGCGGCGGCGACGCTCAGCGGCCGAGATGGACCAAAAAAATGAATAAAGCGCGCGAACACGCCGGCCGCATCGAGATCGCCACGATACAGCCGATACCTCTCAATCGGCGCCACGGCACCTACGGCGATCTCTTCACGGTGTGGTTTGGTGCCAATTTGATGCTGCTCACCATCGTCACGGGCGGACTGTCGGTGACGGTGTTCGCGCTGCCGTTCGGCTGGGCGCTCGCGGCGCTCGCGATCGGCAATCTCGTGGGCGCCATCTTCATGGCCCTGCACTCAGCGCAAGGCCCGACCTTGGGTGTTCCGCAGATGGTGCAAACGCGCGGCCAGTTCGGGTCGCTCGGCTCACTGCTCGTGATCGGCATCGTCATCGTGATGTATGTGGGATTCGTTTCCTCGAACCTGGTGCTATCGGGAGAAGCGCTCACGCGGGTGACGGGTCTACCGGAAGCGGACGGCATGGTGCTCGTGAGCGGGCTTAGCGTGATCGCCGCCATTTACGGCTACGACCTCATCCACGCCTACACCCGGGTCATGAGCTATGTGTGTGGCGCTGCGCTCGTCATCGCCGCAGGCTGGATCGTCTGGGTGCACGGTGTGCCCAGTGATTTCTTCGTCCGCAATCAGTTCAACTGGCCCGGATTTTTGGGTGTGATCTCACTGGGTGCGCTCTGGCAGATCGCCTATGCGCCGTACGTATCGGACTACTCGCGTTACATGCCGCACGACACGGGTGCCCGACCGGCGTTCTGGGCGAGCTACTGGGGTTGCACCTTGGGCTCATTCTTACCCATGGTGCTGGGCGCGATGGTGGGTCTGTCGGCGCCGAAGGGACGTCTGATCGATGGGCTCGCCGTGCTGACGGGGAGCATCGCGCCCGCGGTGCTCATCGTGTTCACGGTCAGCATCACGGCGGCGAGCGCGATGAACCTTTACTGCGGAGCGTTGTCTACCCTTACGTTCGGCCAGACGATTCTGCCTCGGTGGTCCCCAGGGCCACGTTCGCGTACCGCGGTTTCTCTCGTGTTATGCGCGCTTTCGCTCCTGGGAGCGCTCCTCAGCAAGGAATCCTTCCTGGTCAACTACGAAAGTTTCATCTTGCTGCTGCTCTATGTTCTGGTCCCCTGGACCGCCATCAATCTGGTCGATTACTACCTGCTGCGAAAAGGCCGGTACGACGTAGACTCGTTCTTCCGCAGCGACGGCGGCATTTATGGGCGCATCAACGGCGCCGCGGTCACCTGCTATGGAGTCGGCATTCTGATTCAGCTTCCTTTTATTTCTTCACCCCTCTACACCGGGCCCGTGGCACGCACGATGGGCGGCATCGATCTCTCGTGGATCATCGGCCTCGTCGTTACCGCGCCGGCCTACTACTGGCTCGCCAAACGCTCCCGCAGCCATGAGCCGCTGGCGGTGGTTCGATGACGGATTTCAAAGGCCCGCGGCCGAAGAAAGGCCGCGAATGGCGCGAAGAGGATCCGAATCTCGCGCTCGAGCAAATGCGTTATACGCATCCGATCGCGAGCCGTGAGCTCATTCTTCGTCACCTCTCGGAGGCGAACGAGCCGCTGACCGCGGCACGGCTCGCCAAGCGCCTGGGGCTGCACACCGACTCCGAGCGCGACGCCCTCGCCAAGCGGCTGGGGGCGATGGTGCGCGATGGGCAAGCGATCGCGGGCCCCAACGGATTCGCCACCGCCGGGGAAGGGGAGCGGGTGGCCGGCCGCGTACGCGGACGAGCCAACGGCGACGTGCTTGTCATGCCCGTCGATGGCTCCGCACCCCTGGTGCTCGCGCGCGCCGACACGGCGACGTTGATGCACAACGATACGGTCGAGGTGCTCGCGGTCGGCATCAACGAGCGCGGGCGACGGGTCGCGCGGCTGATCCGCCGCACCGCCGATGCGCCGAACCGGATTGGCGGCGTCTATCACCGAGAGCTCGGCCGGGTGCAGCCGGAGGATCCCGGGCATTGGTATGCGGTGCAAGTGCCCGAGCGCCTCGCACACGGTGCGCGGGACGGCGACAACGTCATCGCGGAGATCACTCGGCGGCCCCAGGGTGAGGAACCCGCGCATGGGCGCATCCTCGAAGTGCTTACCGACGTGCGCCCTTCGGATCTCGCCGCGCGCTTTGCCATCCTGCGACACGACTTGCCGCAAGAATTCCCACCCGAAGTGCTCCATCAAGCGAACCTGTTCGCCCCGGAGGTGCAGCCCGAGGACCGGGCGGGGCGCGAAGATCTGCGCGATCTGCCCCTCGTGACCATCGACGGGGAGGACGCTCGGGACTTCGACGATGCGGTGTACGCGGAGCGCCTGCGCGGCGGGGGCTGGCGGCTCGTGGTGGCGATCGCCGATGTGAGCCATTACGTGCGCGTCGGCACGAGCCTCGACGCCGAGGCCCGTGCGCGCGCGACCTCCGTGTATTTTCCGGACCGCGTGTTGCCGATGCTGCCGGAGCATCTATCCAATCACCTGTGCTCGCTCATGCCGCACGTCGAGCGTCTCGCGTTCGTCTGCGACATGCGTGTGAGCAAGACCGGCCAGCCCGGCCGCGCCCGCTTCTACGAGGCGGTGATTCGCTCGCAGGCCCGCCTCACTTACGCGCAAGCGTGGCGCTATCTGGAGCAGCCCGACACCTCGACTGATCCGGACCTGACGGAACCCGTGCGCACATCGCTGCGTGAGCTCTACACCGTGTACGGTGCGCTCAAGGCGGCGCGCGATGCGCGCGGTGCGCTCGACTTTCGCGGCGGCGAGGTCAAGGCGCGCATCGGCGATGACGGCAAGATCGAGGGCTTCTATGCCGTGATACGCAACGACGCGCACCGCCTGATCGAGGAATGCATGATCGCGGCAAACGTGCAGGCGGCGGTGGCGCTGCGCCTCGCGAATGCGAAAAGCTTGTACCGCGTACACGGCCAGCCGGAGGAGAAGCGGGTGACCGAGCTGCAGAAGGTGATGACCGCCATGCAGATCGGCGCGAACTTCTCCGAGCAACCGACGCCGCGCGAATTTCGGCAGTTGGTCGAGCGGCTGGCTGCGCGGCCGGACGGTGCGCTGCTCGAGGGGTTGGTGATCCGGGCGCTCGCTCAGGCGGTCTATCAGCAGACCAACATCGGTCACTTCGGACTCGCGCTCGATGAGTATGCGCACTTCACTTCTCCCATCCGCCGCTATCCGGACCTCCTGGTCCACCGCGCCATCAAAGGCGCGGTCGTGCCCCAATCGGCCTCGGGGCACCGTTACTCCGTGGCCGAGCTGCAGACTCTCGGCACCGAGAGCTCGCAGCGCGAGCGGCGCGCGGACGAAGCGGCACGCGATGTCATGAGTTATCTCAAGTGCCTCTACATGCAGCCGAGGGTGGGCGAGACCTTCGAGGCCACCATCTCGAGCGCCCTCGAATTCGGGCTGTTCGTGCAGCTCAAGGAAATGCCCATCGACGGGCTGATCCACATCTCGAACATTCCGGGCGACTACTGGGAGCTCGAGAACGGTGGCATGGGCCTGGTGGGGCGGCGCACCGGCAAGCGCTGGCAGATGGGAGAGACCGTGCAGGTGCGCTTGAGCCGCGTGGACCTCACGCAGCGGCAGATCGATTTCGAGCTCACCGAGGCGAGCGGCGCCGTCTCGCACGGCACCGTGCGGGCACCACGCCAGGGTCGCGGCTCCGAGGGCCGGCGCGGCAGCCGCCCGCAGCGAGCCCCGGCAACGGGGGGACACCGGCGCGGCGGCCGCGGCGGTCGTGGCTGAGCACAAGCGCGATTTCGTCTACGGGCTGCACGCGGTTCGCGCGGTCATCGACCGCACACCCGAGCGCTTGCTCGAGCTGTGGATGGCCGAGCCGCGGCACGATGCCCGCTCGCGAGACCTGAAGGAGCGCGCCCAGGCTGCCGGCCTGAAGGTGCAACTGGTCGGGAACGAATCGCTCGCGAAGCTCGCAGGCGATGTCGCGCACCAGGGGGTGGTGGCGGCCGTGCGGCCCTTGAAACCCTGGGACGAGGAGGCGCTGATCGCCTCCGTGCGCACCCTAGCTGATCCCCTGCTTCTGGTGCTCGACGGGGTAACGGATCCCCACAACCTCGGGGCCTGCCTGCGCACGGCGGATGCCGCCGGCGTGCGTGCGGTGATTCTTCCCAAGGACCGCTCGGCGAGCGTCGATGCGGTGGCGCGCAAGGTGGCCGCCGGCGCCGCGGAGTTCGTTCCCACGGTTGCGGTGACCAATCTCGCGCGTGCCTTGAGCCGGCTCAAAGAGAACGGCGTCTGGGTGGTGGGCATGGACGGGGAGGCCGATCAGACCGTGTACGCGGCCGATCTGAATCGCCCGCTCGCACTGGTTCTCGGCGCCGAGGGCTTGGGGCTGCGCCGCCTGACGCGCGATTCGTGCGACTTCCTGGTGCGCATTCCCATGGCGGGCCAGGTCGAATCGCTCAACGTGTCGGTCGCCGCCGGGATTGCTCTGTTCGAGGCGAGCCGGCAGCGGACCGCGGCGGAACTGCGAGCCCCCGGGGCCTCGAGTTGACCAAAACCGCCTAGAACGCGTATCCTTCGCGCCTCTTTTTCGCCGGCCTGGCCGGTTTCACTCCTTGCCTCACCGCTCGCAACGGGAGGCTAATACCGTGAGGAGCCTACATGCGGCATTATGAAATCGTGCTCTTGGTCCATCCGGACCAGAGCGAGCAAGTTCCTGCGATGGTCGATCGCTACAAGGGCATGATCAGCGCCGGCGGCGGTCAGGTGCATCGCTTCGAGGACTGGGGCCGGCGCCAGCTCACCTTCCCGATCGGCAAGGTGCACAAGGCCCACTACATTCTGTTCAACATCGAGTGCGATCAGAAGACGCTCGCCGAGCTCACGGGATCCTTCCGGTTCAGCGACGCGGTGCTGCGTAATCTCGTCGTGAAGATGGACGCCGCGGTCACCGAGCCTTCGCCCATGGCGCGTGCGCCGGACGAGAATGCTCGCCGCCACGACGATTTCGGCGACGACGGCGATGACGACGACATGCCCGCCGGCATGCGCTAAAGATTCGAGGAGCACCCATGGCACGTTTTTTCCGCCGCAAGAAGTTCTGCCGTTTCACCGCCGACGACGTCAAGCAGATCGACTACAAGGATCTGGCGACGCTCAAGAGCTACATCACCGAGACCGGCAAGATCGTTCCCAGCCGCATCACGGGCACGCGCGCTCACTATCAGCGCCAGCTGCAGCTCGCGATTAGACGCGCACGCTTTCTCGCGCTGCTGCCGTACACCGATCAACACTGAGGCGTAGCGACATGGACATCATATTGCTGCAGAAGGTCGCGAACCTCGGGCAGATCGGCGATCGCGTCAAGGTGAAGCCGGGCTACGCCCGCAATTATCTCGTGCCCACTGGCAAGGCGACGATGGCGACGCCCGCCAACATCAAGAAGTTCGAGGCGCAGCGCGCCGAGCTCGAGGCCAAGGCGAATGCGGAGCTCGCGGCGGCACAAAAACGCGCCGCGGATCTCGAGAACTTCAAGCTCGAGCTCAAGGCCAAGGCGGGCACGGAAGGCAAGCTGTTCGGCTCCATCGGCACGGCGGACATCGCTGAGGCGGCGGCTAAGGCCGGCCATCCGATCTCGCGGAGCGAGGTACGCATGCCGAACGGCCCCATTCGCACGACCGGCGAGCACCAGGTGCAATTGCATTTGCACACGGACGTCGGCGTGACCTTGACCGTCACGATCGTCGCCGAAGAGTAGCGGCCGGCAAAGCCGCGGCGCGCAGGCTTTGCACGTGGCCACTCGCCCTTACAACCCGTCCTCCGGCGCGGCCGACGATCGCTTGCGGTTGCCTCCGCATTCGATCGAGGCCGAGCAAGCGGTTCTCGGTGGTCTGATGATCGATTCGGCTGCCTGGGATCAGGTCGCCGATCGGGTCAGTGCGGATGATTTCTACCGTAATGACCATCGGCTGATATTCAGCGCCACCGCGGGACTCATCGAGCGCAATCAGCCCTGCGATGCCGTGACCCTGTCCGGAATACTCGAGAGCCAAGGGCTGCTCGATCAGGTGGGCGGGCTCTCCTATCTGGGTACGCTGGCGCGCGATACACCCACGGCCGCGAACATCAAGGCTTACGCGGATATCGTGCGCGAGCGCTCGGTGCTGCGCCAGCTCATCAGCGCGGGGAACTCCATCGTCAGCAGCGCGCTCGAGCCCGAGGGGCGCGAGGCGCGCGAGATCGTCGACGATGCCGAGCGCGCGGTATTCGAGATCGCGGAGCGCGGTTCGCGCGGCAAGGTGGGATTTCGCACCGTCAAGTCGATCCTGCCGGAAGTCGTCAATCGGATCGACGAGCTCTATCAAAACGAAGGCAAGATGACCGGCATTCCGACGGGGTTCAAGCAACTCGACGAGATGACGTCGGGGCTGCAGCCCGGCGATCTGATCATCGTCGCGGGCCGTCCCTCCATGGGCAAGACCACGCTCGCGGTCAACATGGCGGAAAACGCGGCACTCGGCTCGAAGAAATCGGCCGCCATCTTCAGCATGGAAATGTCCGCCGAATCGCTCACCTTGCGCATGCTGTCCTCGCTTGGCCGCATCAACCAGGCAGCTCTGCGATCCGGCCGGCTGCAGGAAGATGATTGGCCGCGCATCGATTCGGCCATGACTCAGCTCGGCAGCGCCAACATCCACGTCGACGAAACGCCTGCGCTCACACCCACCGAGATCCGCGCGCGAGCCCGCCGGCTGAAACGCGAGCGCGGACTCGACCTCATCGTGGTCGACTATTTGCAGCTCATGCAAGTCACCGGCACGAAGGAGAATCGGGCGACCGAAATTTCCGAAATTTCCCGATCACTCAAGGCGCTCGCTCGGGAATTGAAGGTGCCGGTCATTGCTTTGTCGCAGCTCAATCGGGGCGTCGAGCAGCGTCAGGAGAAGAAGCCGGTGATGTCGGATCTTCGGGAATGCGTCACGGGGGATACATTGGTGTGCCTGGCGGACGGGCGGCGCGTACCGATCCGAGAGCTTGTGGGCAGTGAGCCGGAAGTGTGGTCGCTCGATGAGTCGCAACGAGTTCGCGCCGCGCGTGCCGACAAGGTCTGGTGTGTCGGACGTCGGCCGGTATTTCGCGTCGAGCTCGCGAGCGGCCGGCGGATTCGCGCCACGGCAGAGCATCGTCTGTTATCGGGGAGGGGTTGGACGCAGGTCGGCGAATTGACCATCGGTGATCGCATGGCATTGGCGCGGCGATTGCCGGAGCCGGCCGAGCCGAAGCGCTGGCCCGATCACTGGCTGATTTTGTTGGGTCATTTGGTCGGCGACGGCAGTTACATAAAACATCAGCCGCTTCGTTACACCACGGCGTCGAAGGAGAACAGCGAGCTGGTGAGGATTGCGGCCGAGAAGTTCGGCTGCTCCGTGTCTCGGCACGAAGGACCCACCGGTACATGGCATCAACTCGTGATCAGCGGCAACGGCAATCGCTGGGCCGCGGCCGGTGTGGGCGCGTGGCTCAAGCAGCTGGGAATTTACGGCCAGCGCTCGCATGAAAAGCATTTGCCCGCCGAGGTCTTTAGTCTCGCCGATGACCAGGTTGCGTGCTTGCTGAGGCATTTGTGGGCGACGGATGGGTCGGTGACGGTGCGAAAGGCAGGGCAGCGCGGCGGCCCCAACATTTACTTTTCAAGTTGCAGCCGCCGGCTAGCTGACGATGTAGCAGCACTGTTGCTGCGACTCGGTATCGTTGGGCGCATTGGTACGGTACATGACGCAAACGAGCGTCCGTACTACACGGTCAGGGTCAGTGGTGTGGATGCGCTGCTTCGATTCGTGATGACTGTGGGGTGCCACGGACCGCGGCTGGCCGCAATCCAGGAGCTCGAGCGACACCTGGTGGCAACGAAGCCTAATACCAATGTGGATACACTTCCGTTGGAAACATTGGATACGGTTCGCGCGACGATGAAAGCCCAGGGGACCACGTATCGTCGCCTTGCGGACATGCGTGGCCGCTCATACGCACTACTAAGTGCTCGACGTGCACCCTCGCGCGAGTTGATCCGAGAATACGCGGAGTTACTGGGCGATGAATCGCTCCAGGCTGCGAGCGAGACCGATATTTTTTGGGATCGAGTCGTCGCGGTCGTCCCCGAAGGCGAGGAAGAGGCATTCGACTTGACGGTGCCGGGCAACGCAAACTGGTTCGCCGATGGTGTTGCAACGCACAACTCGGGTGCCCTCGAACAGGATGCTGACGTCATCCTCCTCATCTACCGCGAAGAGGTCTACGACCCGAACACCACGCGCAAGGGCATCGCCGACATCATCATCGCCAAGCAGCGCAACGGCCCAACGGGCGAGGTGCAGCTGACGTTCCTCGGCCAATACACGAAGTTCGAGAATTACGCGCCGGAATCCTACGCCGAGGGCGTATTCCGGTGAGTTCCGCATGACCCCGATGGTCAGCGCGACGATCGACACCGCCGCGCTCAAGCACAATCTGCAACGCATTCGGGACTTCGCGCCGCGCTCGCGCGTCATGGCGGTGATCAAGGCGAATGCGTATGGCCACGGACTCGTCGCCGTGGCGCGCGCCCTCGATCAGGCCGATGCGTTTGCCGTAGCACGCGTCGACGAGGGGCTCACCTTGCGGATGGCGGGAATTCAAAAGCGCACGGTGCTGCTCGAGGGAGTGTTCGACCGCGGGCAGCTCGATTCGGCCTCGGCCGCCGGATTCGAGCTCGTGGTGCACACCCCCGAACAGATCGAGCTGCTGCGGCAGGGCGGCGCGGGCGAGCCGTTCAGAGTGTGGCTGAAGCTCGACACCGGGATGAACCGGCTTGGTTTCAAGGGTGCCACCTTCGGCGCCGCGCTCGATGCGCTGGGCGCGTTGCCGCGGGTGCAATCGCCGGTCAACCTGTTCACCCACTTGGCATCGGCGGATGACCCCGACTCACCCGCGACTGCCGAGCAGCTCGCGCGCTTCGAGGAGGCGACAGCGGCGCTCGCGGGCGAGCGCAGCATCGCCAACTCCGCCGGCATGTTGGGCTTTCCGCAAGCGCAAGGCGACTGGGTGCGCCCGGGTCTGCTGCTCTACGGTGTCTCGCCCTTCGACGGATCGATCGGTGCTGACTACGGGTTGCTGCCGGTCATGACGCTCAGATCGCACGTCATCGCCTTGAAGGACATCGAGCCGGGTGAGCACGTCGGTTATGGCGGCACTTGGTCGGCGCGCCGTCCGACCCGCCTGGCCGTGGCGGCCGTGGGTTACGGCGACGGCTATCCGCGCAACTTGAGTGCAGGCTCTCCGGTACTCGTGAACGGCGAGCGCGCGCCGCTTGCCGGCCGCGTGTCGATGGACATGATCGGAATCGACGTGACCGATCTCAAGCGCGTGCCCCAGATGGGCGATCCCGTCATCTTGTGGGGCGACGGACTGCCGGTCGAGGAGATCGCCGTGTGGGCCGATACCATCCCTTACGAGCTGCTCTGTGGAATCAGCCAGCGGGTGGCGGTGACCCTCAAGTAAGGGCTACGCGTCGCTCATCATTCGGCGGTACGCCAGCAAGTGGCGCAGAGCATCGCGCGCGTTGCCCGCTTGCTCGTAAAGGCGCGCCAGGTTGAAGTGGGCGTCGGCGAAACTCGGGTCGAGCGCGATGGCGTGCCGGTACACGGCCATGGCTTCGCCGACCCGATCGAGGTCCTCGAGCAGCACCGCGAGATTGAACGATAGCAACGGCTCGCCGGTATCGCTGCCGCGGTAGACTCTTTCCGCTTCCTCGAGCCGCCGCTTCTCGTGCAGCAGGCGTCCCAAATTGAGGCGCGCCTCCATGTGCTTCGCGTCCGCCTTGAGGCACGCCCGATAAAGCGCGATGGCCGCCTCGGCGTCCGACTCCTCCAGTGCGAGTGCGCGCTCGAAGTCGTCTTCCATGGCGCGGGACGCGGCGCTCGCCGCGGCCTCCGCGGCGGCGCTCACCCGCGCGTTGCTGCGCTTGTCGATCATCAGCAGATCACCGCCCTGATCGACGAACTCGAGCGCCAAGGTATATTGCCCGGTGTCCGATTCGCGCAGCGATTGTCCCTCGCGCACCACGATCCGATCGCCCACGGCGACGATCGAGAGCCCGCTCAGCGGCAGCTCGCCGGGGAGCGATTCGCGGATCTCGCGCAGGGTGCGGTTGATCTTTTGGGTCGGGATCTTTGCGGCGCGCAGTGATCCCAACGTGCGCAGCACGATCAAATCCCGGAATGAGTAGCTGAGGCGTCCCGCCTTCTTGAGCGGGCTGATGTGCCCTGCCTTGATCAGCGACCGGACCTGGGAGGCAGGAAGGCCGAACAGCCGCTTGAGATCTTTCGAGTCGAACTCATGCATCTCGACTCATGCATTCAGCGGCGTGCGGTTTTGCGTGCGGCTCCCGACGAGGCCGCGCGCTTCGGCGCCTTGCGCTCCTTCAGGATGGCGGACTCCTTGGAGCCGCGGGCGTCGATACTGGCGCGCAGCGCCGCCATCAGATCGATGACGTTGCCGGTGGTCGATGCGGTGGGCGCCTCGGCGAGCGAGATCTGCTTGCCTTCGACTTTCTTCTGGATTGCCGCCTCGACGCGTCCCTTGAACTCGTCGTGATACTCGTTCGGGTCGAAGCGCTTCGCGGCCAGATGATCGATGAGCTGCTGCGCGAGCTTGAGCTCGGGCTCCGATACGGGCGCCGGCTCGATGCCTAAGTCCTTCAGCTCGCGCACCTGTTCCTTGAAGTGCAGCTGGTGCATGGCGAGCCCATCCTCCATCGGCCGGATGACGACGATGTGCTCCTTGCCGCGCGACACCCAGCGTCCCACGGCGCACTGTCCGCTCTTGCGCAGGGCGGTCGCCAGCAGGGTGTAGGGCTTGGCGCCGCCCTTGTCGGGCGCGAGGTAATAGGTGCCGTCGAAGTACAAAGGGTCCACGGATTCCAGGGGCACGAACTGCCCGATGTCGATCGCATGCGTGGTCGTGTCCTCGAGAGCCTTGAGCTCTTCCGGCGAGAACATGACGTACCGGTCCTTGGCGAACTCGTAGCCCTTGGCCATTTCCGACCGCTCGACCAGCTTGCCGTCGGCGACGGCCACATACTGCTGCTTGACGCGCGAGCCGTCTTTGGCGCGGAGCAGATTGAAGGAAATCCGCTCGGACGACTGGGTGGCGGAGTAGAGCTTCACCGGAATGGCAACCAGTCCGAATGAAATCGTGAGCGATGCGATCGAGCGCGCTTGCGTTGCCATACCTCACCTTCCCCGGCGAGCCATCCCGGTCAAACTCGATAGCCGATCAAAATCCAGGCGTAAGTCTTTAAATATATGACGATTCTCAGTCGCGTGCAAGAATTCTCTTAATTCCGTTACGGCCGCTCTCCGACACGGATATCATCGCGCCTTTGCGCCTTGGGGGTTGGGACACGATGGCGGCAAGGGGCTGGTGCGCGGCATGGAGCCTCGCGATGTTGGGCGTGGTGCTCACCGCAAGCGCCGGGGCTGCAGGCCGCGATGCTCCAGGATCGGCACCCTTCGATCTCATCATCGAGCACGGCCGCGTGATCGATGGGACCGGGGCTCCCTGGTATGGGGCGGACGTCGGCATCCGCGGCGGGCGCATCGCCACCATCGGCCGGCTCGATCGAGCGCCCGCCAAGCAGCGAGTCGATGCGGGCGGTCGAGTCGTGGCGCCGGGCTTCATCGACATGCTCGGGCAATCCGAGCTCACCATTCTCGTGGACCCGAAAGTGCCGTCGAAGGTCTTCCAGGGCATCACCACCGAGATCACGGGCGAGGGCGATTCGGTCGCGCCGGTGAACGATACGATCGCGCGCGAGAACGCCAAGGCCTACGAGCACTACGGCATCAAGCGGGACTGGTCCGACTTCGCGGGCTATTTCGCGCATCTGGAACGTCAGGGAATCGGCATCAATCTCGCTTCCTACGTGGGCGCGACGACCGTACGCGAGATGGTGATCGGCTACGGCGACCGCGCGCCGACGCCCGCCGAGCTCGAGCAGATGCAGGGCCTCGTGGCGCAGGCCATGCGCCAGGGCGCGGTCGGTGTGTCGAGCGCGCTCGAGTACGCGCCGGCGCCTTACGCGAGCACGGAAGAGCTCATTGCGCTATCGCGCACGGCCGCCGAGTACGGCGGTATCTACGCGACCCACATGCGCTCGGAGCAGGAAGCGATCATGACCTCGCTCGAGGAGACAATCCGCATCGGTCGCGAGGCTCACATCCCCGTGGAGATCTGGCATCTCAAGGCGGGCGGCGTGAAAAATTTCGGTTTGATGCCCGAAATCGTCGCCCGCATCGAGCGCGCCCGCGCGGCGGGTGTCGATATCGCCGCCGACACCTACGCCTATCCCGCTTGGTTCAATGAACTGTCGGCCTTCGTTCCCCCCTGGGCGCACGACGGCGGTAAGGCCAAGCTCATCGAGCGGCTCAAGGACCCGGCCGCGCGTGCGCGCATCAAAAAGGAGCTCGCCACTCCCGCCACCGATTGGGACAACGAATGGCAGTCGGTTGCCGGGCCTGAGGCCGTGCAGATCGCGACCGTTACGAATCCAAAACTGCTCGACATCCAGGGCAAGACACTCGCCGACATTGCGAAGGCGCGCGGCACCGATCCGATGGACACGTTGTTCGACATTCTGATCGAGGACGATGCGCAGACCTTCGTTGCCGTGTTCGCGATGAGCGAGCCCGATATCGAGCTCGCCGCCGTGCAGCCGTGGGTGTCGTTCTGCAATGACAGCCCTGGCACTTCGGCCGAGGGGCCGCTCGGCCAGGAGTTCCCGCATCCCCGGGCTTACGGCACTTTCCCGCGCGTGTTGCGACGGTACGTGCGCGAGGAGCGGCGTATGCGCCTCGAGGAGGCGATCCGCAAGTTCACGAGTCTGCCGGCTTCGCGGCTGCGTCTCAACGACCGCGGCGTCATCAAGGCGGGTATGTGGGCGGACATCGTGGTCTTCGATCCCGAGACCGTCACCGACCGTGCGACTTTCTCCGCCCCCAATCAGCTGTCGGTCGGCATGCAGTGGGTGCTCGTGAACGGCGTTCCCGTGATCGCCGACGGTGCCCCCACTGGTGCGCTCCCGGGCCATGTGCTCCGGGGCGGCGGGTTTCGCCCCTGAACGCTCCCCCTAAGATCCCGACCGTCCGGACCCCGATTGTGCGCCACCGCACCCCTGTCCCGAGGGCGCTCGGACTATAATTGCACCATTCGCGCGCGCGATCTCGAATGAGGACCCATGGAACCGACCGACACCGGGAAAGCTGATTATTTTCATAAAGTAGTGGATTGCCAGTGGGCCTGCCCGGCCCACACCGATGTACCGGAATATATTCGCCTCATCGCCCAGGGACAGTTCACCGAGGCGTACATGGTGAACCGGGAATCCAATGTGTTTCCCGGCATTCTCGGCCGGGTCTGCGACCGGCCGTGCGAGCCGGCGTGCCGGCGCGGCCGCATCGAGAGCAAACCGGTCGCCATTTGCCGCCTGAAGCGGGTGGCCGCCGACAACCGCGAGGACGTTGCGGCGCTCTTACCTCGTGCACCGCAACAGAAAAATGGCCGGCGCATTGCCTGCATCGGCGCGGGCCCCGCCTCCCTCACCGTTGCGAACGATCTGCTGCCGCTCGGCTACGAAGTGACGATTTTCGAGCAGTTCGCGGTGCCCGGCGGCTTGATGCGCACCAACATCCCCGCATTTCGCTTGCCGGCCAACGTTCTCAACGAGGAAATCGGCTACATCGTCGACATGGGCGCGGACTTGAGGCTGAATGCGCCCGTCGAAAGCATGCGCCGGCTGCTCGACTCCGAAGAGTTCGACGCCGTGTTCGTGGGGACCGGCGCACCCAAGGGCAAGGAGCTGGAGCTGCCGGGCCGGCACGACAGCAACCGCGTTCACATCGGCATTGCGTGGCTCGAGTCGGTGGCCTTTCAGCACATCGACAAGATCGGCGAGCGCGTGCTCATCATCGGAGTCGGCAACACCGCCATGGATTGCTGCCGCACCTCTCTCCGACTCGGCGCGAAGGACGTGAAGGTGATGGCCCGCAAGCCACGCCAGTTCTTCAAGGCTTCCGAGTGGGAGCTGGAGGATGCCGAGCACGAGAATGTGCAGATCATCATCAATCGCGCGCCGAAGCACTTCGTAGTCGAGGACGGCGTGCTCAAGGGCATGATGTTCGAGCGCCTCGAGTACGAGATGCAGAACGGCGACATCAAGTCGACCCGCGTCGTGGAGCAGGAATTCTTTCCCTGTGACGACGTGATCCTCGCGATCGGCCAGGAGAATGCCTTCCCCTGGATTGAGCGCGACATCGGCCTCGAGTTCGACAAGTGGAACGTGCCGAAGGTCGACAAGATCACCTTTCAGTCGAGCCGCGAGGGCGTGTTCTTCGGCGGCGATGCGGCATTCGGGCCGAAGAACATCATCTGGTCGGTCGAGCACGGCCATCAGGCCGCGATTTCGATCCACAAGTATTGCTGCGACGAGCCCGTGACCGAGCGCATGCCCCGCGGTGTGACCTTGAGCAGCCGCAAGATGGGCATGCATGAATGGTCCTACAAGAACGAATACAACGGGGTCGAACGGCGCCTGGTGCCGCATGTGGGACTCATCGAGCGCTTCAAGAAGGTCAACATCGAGGTTGAGCTCGGCTTCACTGCCGAGCAGGCGGCTCTCGAGGTGCAGCGCTGCTTGAATTGCGACGTGCAGACCGTGTTCACCGCGAAGCTTTGCATCGAATGCGATGCCTGTATCGACATTTGTCCCGTCGACTGCCTCACCATCGCGCCGAACGGCAGCGAGTCGCAGTTGCGATCGCGCCTGAAGGCGCCGGCCACCAATCCCGAGCAGGCGCTCTATGTGTCGAGCGCTCTGCCGCAAACCGGCCGCGTCATGGTGAAAGACGAGGATGTGTGCGTGCACTGCGGCCTGTGCGCCGAGCGCTGTCCCACCGCCGCGTGGGACATGCAGAAATCCACCATCAAGATTCCCCATGCCGAGGATGAGAGCGTGACATGCCGAACCTAGTCAGCGCGCCCGATCGCGTGAACGACTTCGTGATCAAGTTCGCCAACGTGAACGGCACGGGATCGGCGAGCGCGAATTCGCTGATCATGAAGGCCATTTTCCGCATGGGCGTGCCGGTCACCGGCAAGAATTACTTTCCCTCAAATATTCAGGGACTGCCGACGTGGTACGAGATTCGCGTGACGCGGGACGGTTACGCCGCCCGTGCCGGGCGGGTCGATATCATGGTGGCGATGAATGCGGAGACTTATTCGAAGGACGTGCGTGAGGTCGCCTCCGGCGGCTATCTCCTCTATGACGCGACCTGGCCTCGCAGCGCGCTCTTGCAGCGCGGCGACATCACCGTCATCGGCGTGCCGCTCGCGCAGTTGGTCAATGAGAACTTCGACGGGGTGCGCAATCGCATCCTGCTCAAGAACATCGCCTACGCGGGCGTGATGGCGGCATTGCTGGACATCGATCTGCAGGTGATCGACGGCTTGATGAGCGAGAGTTACGGCAAGAAGCCAAAGCTGCTCGAGTCGAACTCCCGCGCGCTGCGCCTCGGCTATGACTACGCCAAAGAGCACCTGCAGTGTCCTCTGCCGCTGCGGGTCGAGCGCCTCGACAAGACGCGCGGCCACATCATGATCGACGGCAACACGGCCGCGGGCCTAGGCTGCGTCTATGCGGGCGCCACCGTCGGCGCGTGGTATCCCATCACGCCGTCGACGTCGCTCATGGATGCCTTCAAGGGATTTTGCGAGCGATATCGGGTAGATCCCGCCACCGGCGAGCATAACTATGCGGTGATCCAGGCCGAGGACGAGCTGGCCGCCATCGGCATGGTGTTGGGCGCGAGCTGGAACGGTGCGCGTGCCTTCACCCCAACGAGCGGACCCGGTATCTCGCTCATGAATGAATTCTTGGGGCTCGCCTACTATGCGGAGGTGCCGTGCGTGATTTTCGACGTGCAACGGGTCGGACCCTCGACCGGCATGCCGACGCGCACTCAGCAAGGCGACATCATGTTGTGTGCCTATGCCTCGCACGGCGACACCCGCCACGTGCTCCTGTTCCCGGCGAACCCCGAGGAATGCTTCTACATGGCGGTGAAAGCGTTCGACCTCGCCGAGCGGCTGCAGACGCCGGTGTTCGTGCTGTCGGATCTCGACATCGGCATGAACGATTGGATGTGCAAGGACCTGAAGTGGGACGATGCCTATCGGCCCGACCGCGGCAAGATCCTGTCCGCGGAGGAGCTCGCGAGCCTCGACAAGTTCTATCGCTACGTGGATCGCGACGATGATGCGATCCCGTACCGCACGCTGCCCGGCGTCAGTCCGAAGGGCGCCTACTTCACACGCGGCTCGGGACACAATCAGTACGGGGCGTATACGGAGGACTCCGCCGAGTACCAGGTGGTGCTCGACCGGCTGAAGCGCAAATTCTCGACCGCCGCCCGCTACGTGCCGAAACCCGAATTCGCCGGCAAAGGCGACAGCAAAATCGGCATCGTGAGCGTCGGTAGCTGCGACGGGGCGGTGCGCGAGGCCATCGACGTGCTCGCCCGTCAGAAGATCGCCGTGGACTACATGCGCATCAAGGCATTCCCCTTCGGTCACGACGTCGAGAGCTTCCTGAGTCTGCACGCGACGATATTCGTGGTCGAGCAGAATCGCGATGCGCAGCTGCGCTCGCTTCTCACGCTCGAGACCGGCGTGGACAAATCGAAGCTCAAATCCATCCTGAGCTATAGCGGTTTCCCGATGTCTTGCGAGCCCATCGTCGATGGTATCCGCGCGACTCTACCCGATGCGCCGCGGCTCACCGCGGTCACTGGCAAGCACACTCGTTAAAGAGAAATCATGTCATTCATCAACAAGCCCAAAGTCGCCCATCCTTCGCTGCCGACCAACGCGCTCGGTATGACGCGCCGCCAGTACGAGGGCAGCATGTCGACGCTCTGCGCCGGGTGCGGACACGATTCCGTCACGGCCGCCGTCATCGAGGCCTGCTGGGGGCTCGATATGCGGCCCGAACAGCTCGTGAAGCTTTCCGGCATCGGCTGCTCCTCGAAGACCACGGCGTATTTCGTGAGCGGAGCCCATGGATTCAATTCGGTGCACGGGCGTATGCCCTCGATTGCGAGCGGCGCGAATGCCGCCAATCGCGAGCTCACCTACGTCGGCGTGTCCGGCGACGGCGATTCCCTGTCGATCGGTCTCGGCCAGCTGGTTCACGCCATCCGGCGCAATGTGAACATGCTTTACCTGATCGAGAACAACGGTGTCTACGGACTCACCAAGGGCCAGTTCTCGGCGTCCGCGGACATCGGCACGAAGGCGAAGAAGGGAGAGGTGAATCAGTCACCACCCATCGATCCCGTACTGCTCGCTCTCTCTCTGGGCGCAACTTTCGTGGCGCGCGGCTTTTCCGGCGACAAGGCGCAGCTCGTGCCCCTGATCCAGGCGGGGATGCGGCATCGCGGCTTTGCGCTCATCGACGTGCTTTCGCCCTGCGTCACCTTCAACGATCACGAGGGATCGACCAAGAGCTATACCTTTACGCGCGAGCATTACCATGCCGCCATCGAGGCGGATTTCGTGCCCCCGGCGGAAGAGATCTCGGTCGATTACCGGGAAGGCGAGGTGCTGCCCGTGCAGCTGCATGACGGCAGCCGCGTGGTGCTGCACAAGCTCGGCGCGAGCTACGATCCGACTGATCGGAGCGCTGCCTACGCCTTCATCGAACAGAAGCTGAAGCAAAACGAATACGTCACCGGTCTCATCCACATCAATGAGGACGTGAGCCACGAATTTCACAACCTCAACAAAACGAGCACGGTCCCCTTGAATCGCATTCCTTACGAGAAGCTCTCGCCCGGCAGCACCGCCCTGGAGAAGCTCCTCGGCCGCTACCGCTAGCAGAGCGCGGTCGGCCGGCCGCACCTCGCCGGTCTGAGCCTAGGGGGCTCCGGGCGGCCGGTGACAGATGTGGCAGCCGGCGACGGGTCCATGTCCCTTGAGAGAGCCGCTCGGATGCCGGTGGCACTCGAAGCAAAATCCGTGAAACTCTGCCTCTGCTCCCAGGGGAAGGTCCGTGCGCCGGCTTCGATGACATTCGACACATAAAGCCGCCCCCGTGCCGTCGGCATAGTTGTGATGGCAGGTGAGGCAATTGACCGCACCGTGTTTGTCATGGGGGAAATCGAGCTCGAGCCGGCTCGTGCGGGAAATCAGCGGCTCGCGCAGCTCGGCGTCGACCGAGGCGGGCACAAGGGCCGCGAGCGCCACCGCGCAGATCGCGACGGAGGCCACGATGAGGCTCGAATGCCGTCCGAACACGAGTTGCACCGGCGTCTGCCGTGCATTTTGCGACGGGCGCCGTGCGCGCAACAGCATGAGGAGGGCGCCGATCGTGGCCGCGACGTACAGCGCGCGCCGCCCGCGGCCGCCGAGATAGCGCGCCGTGACGACGACGTGTACGGCGAGGAGCGCCGCCAGCACGCAGGCCAGGATGACATGCGAGGCTTGAAAGCCGCGATGACTCTTCCATAGACGGCGGCGCAGCGACCCCTGAGAGAGCAGCACGAGCAAGAGGAGCAGTAGCGCCGCCGCAATGCCCGCGAACTGATAGAGCGGGGCCGTGGGTTTGAGATACTCGATGACGGTGTGGTCGGCGAGCAGCAGCCCGCCGATGTGTAGCGCCGCCAGGATGAGCGTCGCCCAGCCGATTCCGGTATGTACGCGCAGGGACACGAGGGTCGGCGGCTGGGCATCCCGCGGCCGGAGCGGCGCGCCGCACAGGACGATGCAGGCGATCGCCGCCAAAAGGCCGGCCCACTGAGACAGCTCCCACGCGGGCCCGACGAACCCCGCCAGGGCAGGCAACGCGAGCAGCACGACGAGCGCTACGCCCAGGAGGGCGATGCGCGAATCAAGACGCGGCAAGATGCCGCGCGCCGGAATGCGAAGGTCGCATGAGCGATCCGATTATGAAAACTTTGCCAGTCCGCGGTGCAGTCCCTATGGTATGTCCTATACCGCGCTGCGCAAAGCAGCCTGCAACTTTTTCTCAGCTGCCGTGTTATGGGTCTAAACGAACCTACACCAGTGCAAACGCCAACCACGGAGCCGAGCCGTTCGATCGAGTTCACGATGTTCATGCGTGCCTATCAAAATATGGTGTTCTCGACGGCCGCGCGCTTGGCGGGCAACGATGCGCAGGCGGAGGACATTGCCCAGGAAGTCTTCATCAAGGCGTACGAGAACTTCGGGCACTTGCGCCAGAGCGCGACGGCGGGAGGATGGCTCAAGACCGTCGCGACGAATTTGTCCCTGAACTACCTCACGCGCTACCGCAAGCGCTGGCGCTTGTTCTCGGAAAGCGAGAGCGTGCCCGATGTGCCGCTGCCGGATGGCGCACTCGATTCCCTGAGCGAGGATGAGCGGCGGGCCGCACTCGAAGAGGCCTTGCGCCGCCTGCCCGCGCATCAGCGCGTGCCGCTGGTTCTGTACCACTTCGAGGATCTGCCTTATGAGGACATTGCGGCCAAGCTCGGGATCTCGCTCGCCAAGGTCAAGACCGACATCCGACGCGGCCGCGCGGCGCTTGCTCCCATGCTGCGGCTGCATGGCATTGGAGGTGGCTCGTGAGCAGTGAATTCGACCGGGACGAGAGCCTCGATCGAGAACTCGAGACCCGCCTCGGGCAGGCCCTGCGCGCGCTTCCGGAGCGCCGCGCACCGGCGACGTTGGAGTCGAGAGTGCTCGACACGCTCGCATGGCGTGCCCCGCTGCCCTGGTGGCGGCGGGATTTCAGGGAGTGGCCGGCGGCGGCGCGCGTCGCGTTCGGCGTGACCAGTGCCGCACTGATCGTGCTCACGGTGCTGGCGGCGGCCGCAGCGAACGCCAATCTCGGATCGCTCGGCGCATCCGAGGCGCTCTCGACGCCCGTACTGCACGATGCCTCCGTGCTTTTCGTCATCGCGAGAACGTTGAGCAACTCGCTCACCACGATCCTTTCCTCCGGCTGGGCTCTGGGCTGTCTTATCGCGAGCGCCGCGCTGTACGCGGCACTGTTCGGACTCGCCATCGCCGGCTACCGGACCCTGTATCTCAATGCCGACCCCGAGGGCCGTCCATGACCGCTTTTCGCACGCGTGCGTTCGTCTCACTGCTGTTCGCCCTGTTGATCGCATTGCTCGTCGCCTTTGCGGAAGGGGGCGCCATCGCGCGCGCCGACACTCCCGCAGCGCACGCCGACCGCGCGAGCGAGGCCGCGTCGGCGGGGCAAAACGATTGGTCCGAGGATGCACAATCGCGCGATCGCGATGACGACGACGACATGGACACTCGCGACGAGGCCCGGGACCGACGAAGTATCGAAGAGTATTTCGACTGGGACAGGGGCTGGCCGCGGCACTTCAAGCGGCAGCGCTCGCATGACGATGAGCTGGTGAACTTCGGGCGCGACGCTCATCTGCCGGCGGGGGCTCATGCCGACAGCGTCGTATCGATTTTCGGCTCTGCGAGCAGCGAGGGCGACGCTGGTGACATGGTTGCCATCCTGGGCGATACCAAGACCAGCGGTCACGTGAAGGACAGCGCCGTCGCGGTGCTGGGCAACGTTCATATCGACGGGCCCGTGGGCGGCGACGTCGTGGCCGTGCTCGGCAACGTCGATCTCGGCCCGCACGCGGAGGTGGGCGGCGATGTCACCGCCGTCGGTGGCGCCGTGACTCGAGACCCGGCCGCCGTCGTGCGTGGCGACGTGCAGAGCATCGGTGGCTTTGCGGCAGGGTTCAGCCGCTTCCGGCCCTGGATCGATCATTGTCTGTTCTATGGCCGGCCGCTCGCGCTGGTGCCGGGCATCGGCTGGGCATGGGGGCTCGCATTCGCCTTCCTCGCCCTGTACGTCTGTCTTGCGCTGCTTTTCCGGGACGCCGTCACCCGTTGCGTGAGCACAGTCGAGACGCAGCCCGGGATGACGCTCGTGGCGGCATTGCTCAGCATCCTGCTCGTTCCGATCGCCATCGTGCTGCTCTGTATCACCGTCATCGGCATCGCGGCAATCCCCTTCGTAGTGTTCGGTCTCTTTTGCATGAGCCTGTTCGGCAAGGCCGTGATGCTCGCATGGCTTGGAGGGCGGGTGATCGGCCGCCAGCGATTCCACCCGGCGGTCGCCGTGCTTGTGGGCGGGCTCATCGTGCTCGTGCTCTATCTCGTTCCCGTGCTCGGCTTTCTCGTCTATAAGATCCTCGGTCTGTTCGGATTCGGAGCGGTGGTTTACACGCTCATTCTCGCCGGGCGCGCCCGGCGACATGCGCAGCCCGCCGGCGCGGCGTATGCAGGCTCCGCCGCGGCCGCCGGTGCTGTACCCCCGGCCGGTGCGTCTCCGGGACCCGTACCTGGCGCCGCCAGCGCCGCCGGCGCGGGCGCTGGTGAAGGCGTAGGTGCTGGCGTAGGCATCGGTGCGGCCGCGGGCGGGGCGGCTGCCGGCGGCGCGCCGCCGCCGCACGTCATGGATCCAGCCGTCGCTGCCACATTGCCGCGTGCGGGATTTTGGATTCGCATGGCGGCGCTTCTGGTCGATGTGCTGCTGGTCGGAATTCTGATGGGCATGCTCCATCACTCCTCTCATCTCCATCTCCTCGTGCTCGCCGTCTATGGTGCGTTGATGTGGAAGCTGCGCGGCTCGACCGTGGGCGGCATCGTTTTCCACCTGCAAGTGGTCAGAGTCGACGGCCGGCCGATCGATTGGGAAACAGCCATCGTGCGAGCGCTGGGATGCTTCCTCTCCCTGGTGGTCGCGGGCCTCGGGTTCTTCTGGATCGCCTTCGACTCGGGTAAACAGGCGTGGCACGACAAGATCGCCGGAACGGCGGTGGTGCGAGTGCCGAGAGCAGTGCCACTGGTGTGAGGTGGCGCTTGCGGGAGGCTTTGACGGCGCTTGTAGCGCTAGGCAGATTCGCCCGCGTGAAACGCGGTGTGCGTCGCTGCGTGCCCGGCTTTGACCGCCCATCGATCGCGATCGCGCCGAAGATTGCTTGGTCCTGGTACGGTCGGGGCATCGACAAGCTGCGCCAGCACCAGACCGCGGCCGGCGAAGCCAACATCGCACAGGCGAAGAGCCTGGCGGCCAAGATTGCCGAGGCGTTCGCCAAGCACGGAATTGAGCCTTGATACGCATCCCTGACGCCATATGGCGACAGGGTCGATCCATTTCGTCGAATTCCGATAACTAGGTCTAATGGGGAACGGGCCTTTTCCGGCTATAAACCCGCGAGATTGCCAAGGAGCCTTGGCCCTGCGAAGCCCTCGGATCCTAGAGTAGACGGGAGCCAAGAGAATGATTGCAAATTTTGGAGACGCCTTGCGCCGCCTGACAATGCTGGCTGCGGCGGCCGTCTCCCTGGCCGCTGTCGGCGCCACGGTTACGAACGCGGATCTCGTCCCACTGCCCGGCAACGTCCACCAGCTTGCCCGACCACAGTTCGATGCCGGCGAGGCGCCCGCTACGTTGCGGCCGAAGGGCCTCGATATCGTTTTTGCCAAGACTCCCGAGCAGGAGCGCGCACTTCAGCAACTTCTCGCCGCCCAGCAAGATCCGAAATCGCCGCAGTACCACCAGTGGTTGACCCCGGCGCAGTACGGCGTCCGATTCGGCGCCTCGGACGAGACGCTTGCGGCGGTAACGAATTGGCTCAAGTCGAACGGTCTCTCGGTGGGGCAGGTTCCAGCGGGGCGCGGTCATTTGCCTTTCTTCGGCAGCAAGGCGCAGGTTGAGGCCGCCCTGCACACGCCCATTCACCTCTTCGCGGTAGCTGGCGAGCAGCACTATGCGAACGTGTCCGCTCCCTTAGTCCCAGCCTCTCTGACCTCTGCGATCACTGGCATTCGCGGATTGAACGACTTCCATCCCCGGCCCGGTGCACATCCGCGGAAGGCCGTGCCGCGCGGATCAATACCGATGGTCGGCCGCTCGAGCGCCCGGTTCTTCGCTGCCCCCGACACGTCTTATTCCGGATCGAATCAGTATCCTGGATATGTGGGCCCGACCGACTTTGCGATCATGTACAACCTGCAACCCGCGTATCAGCAGGGAATCACGGGAGCCGGCGTCACGATCGCCATCGCGGCGCAGAGCGACATCGATGCGAGTGTGCTCACGACGTTTTGGAGCGCTTTCGGCGTCTCGGGGCCGAGCTTCGGTTTACCCGCTCAGCAGTTCACCTCCATGCAGGTGCCGGCCAGTGCCGGCGGCTCGGATGTGAGTCAAACCAAGGACGCGAACGAGGACGAGGCGTATCTCGATACGGAGATTCTCGGTGCGCTCGCACCGGGCGCGCAGCTGATTCTCGTGCGGGACGCAGATGCGGCCAATGCCGCACAGTACGTGATCGACCAGAGCCTCGCGGCCATCCTCAATATCTCGTTCGGCGCATGTGAGAGCGCTCAGGCGTCGGCCAATGCAGCGATCAATGCCATGTACGAGCAAGCGGTCGCCGAGGGCATCACGATCACGGTCTCCTCCGACGATTCCGGCGTCGCCGGATGCACCGCCGCGTCGGATCTCGGAGCGGCGAACGACGTCAATTCCAACGGATTCGCCGTTAATGGATTGGCCTCGACGCCATACGACCTCGCAGTGGGCGGCACGGATTTCAATGATCTCGGGCCGACGCAGTACTGGAACACGACAAATCAACCCAAGCTGGCGAGCGCCCTCTCTCACATTCCCGAAATGGTCTGGAACGACTCATGCGCGAACCCGATCTACGCGCAGTACTTCGGCTACCCTGGCGACGCCCTCACGTTTTGCAATACCACGTCGCTTAGCGGTCAGAGCAACCCGTTCATCGAAATCTCCGGCGGCGGTAGCGGCATTAGCAGTTGCACGACGACGAGCGGTAGTAACTGCACTGGTGGCTACGCGCAACCCAACTGGCAGCAGGGCGTGCCCGGCATCACGAGCTTCGCCGGCCGCGCTGTTCCGGACGTGTCCATGATCGCCACGCGCTGGCTCATGTGCTCTTATGACACGACGCCGTGCGACCCGACACAGCCGCCGACGTTTCAGGCGGGGACCCCCATCGAGGTGCTCGAAGGCACGTCTGCCGCCGCGCCGTCCGTGGCCGCCATCGTCGCGCTCATCGATCAGACGCAGATCTCCTCCACGCTCACCGACGGCCGCCAAGGATTGCTGAATCCCACTCTTTATAGTCTGGCAGCCAACGAGTATGGCTCGCCGGCCACGGCGAGCGCCTGTGATGCCTCGCAAGCCGCCATCAGCAACGCCGCCTGCATTTTCTACGATGTCACGGCGGGCTCGAGCGCGCAGCCCTGCAAGGTCTCAAATTACGACACGATGGCGGCCGGCAGCTTCCCGGTCAGCACCTGCGGCACTCAAAGCGGTGACGCGACCGGCATCATGGAGATCAACGGCGTCCAGTCCTACGTCGCCGGTACCGGATTCGATATTGCGAGCGGCCTCGGCAGCATCAACGCCTCGGCCCTGATCGCAGCGTTCGCGTCGTTTCCGTCGCCGTCCGGACTGAGTGCCAGCTTGTCCGGTCAGACCGCGACGCTGACGTGGACCGCCGATGCGAGCGCGGCTTCCTACAATGTGTACCAAGGAATAGCCCCGGCGCCGGTCGGCTCCTCCCCGGTACAGGCGAACGTGAGCGGGACCTCAACCACCGTGAGCGGGCTGCAGCTCGGGCAGGAGTACGTCTTCGCCATCACGGCAGTTTCGTCGAGCGGTGTCGTCTCGCCGCGTTCGAGCGCAGTCAATGTGACCACCGTACCGGCGGCACCCGCGGGTGTGACTGTCGCCGCGCCGAGCGCGACCGCAGGCGCCCTCAACCTCGCCTGGAACGCGAGTATGGGCGCCAGCTCGTACAACCTCTTCGAAGGGACTACCGCGGGGGGCGAGGGTGCGACGCCCGCCCTGAGCGGGCTCAGCAGCGCCTCGGCGAGCCTCACGAACCTGACCCCAGGCAAGCAGTATTTCTTCACCGTGGTCGCGGTCGACGCGGGCGGCAACTCCATGGCCTCAACGGAGGCGAGTGGTACGACGATCGCGAATCCGCCGACCGGATTTATGGCCAGCGCCGGGAATGGCTCCGTGTCGCTCTCGTGGAGCGCTGCCACCGGTGCCAGCAGCTACAACGTATACGAAGGGACGACTTCCTCGGGCGAAGGAGCTCAACCGGTCCAGACCGGCGTGAGCGGAACGAGCGCCACCATCGGCGGACTCAGTAACGGCAAGAAGTATTACTTCACGGTCGCTGCCGTCGATGCGGGCGGGGTTTCGCAATCCTCCGCTGAAGCGAGCGCTACCCCTGCAGCACCCAAAGGCGGCGGTGGAGCAATGGATTGGCTGGCCCTTGCCGGGCTCACTGCGCTGCTGGGTGTTAGACGTGCTCGGACCCGCCCATGGCGCACCATCCAGCGCTCTTGACAGCTTGGTGGCTGAAAAAAAAATTGCTACCGTTCCCGGGGATGAACGCAAGGGGAACCTGGACGAGTCGACGCCAGGGAGTATCGGATAGTCCCGCGCTCGACCGCAGGCCAGGGCACTCTTTGGATAGCGCGTCTT
>Ga0187890_10000574_pt1 | contig 26069 bp, 32 predicted proteins | sample June2016WEW_21_1_FD_133005 | JGI IMG/M metagenome (GOLD analysis project Ga0187890, IMG submission 133005) | Peatland microbial communities from SPRUCE experiment site at the Marcell Experimental Forest, Minnesota, USA - June2016WEW_21_10 | ecosystem: Environmental > Terrestrial > Soil >... | reverse complement strand
TGCACGAGTTCGCGCAGCTTCACGTGCTGTTGCCCGGTCGCACTGCGGCCAACCGACAGTACGCTTTCAACATCCGGATCGAGCAGGCACTCGCGCAATACGCCTTGCCCCACCATGCCGGTTGCGCCGAACAGCAACACTCTCATCGCTCGAGCCTCGCCGCGATCTCGGCGTTGCCCATCTCTCGCGCCCACCCCGCGGGCGTCTGCTTCATCTGCGTTTCCACCAGGGACGCATCTGCGCCGCGCGCAAGCAGTTCTTCCACCACCTCGGCGCGACCCAGATGCGCGGCATAGTGCAGCGCGCTTTGGCGGCAAAAGGGCGTCGCATTCACATCCACGCCGCCATCCAGCAATGCGCGCACGGTGGTCAAGCGGCCGTGCATGGCCGCCACGATCAGGGCAACTTCGCGCGCATCGGCGTTCCGAGGCACCGGAAACGAGAAGCGGCCGGCGCGATCGTCCATCCGGCGCACGATCGTGTCGGTGCCGATGCCGGTGGCCAGCATGTGACGGACTACGTCCGTGCGGCCCAAGCCCGCGGCGTAGATCAGGTTGTCGACGCGCGCACCCCGCAGGACCAGGCGTTCGGCCGCTTCCGTGTACCCGAACAGCAGCGCGCACCCCAGCGGCGCGCCGTCGTCAGCCACTCCGTCAACCCTGGCGCCATGATCGGCCAGCACGTCCATCAGGCTTGCCTGAACGCCCGCCAGGTACGGGTAGACGCTCGTGACCGTCAGGCAAAGGGTCGTATCGGCAGTGCCGTAAATCGGCGCCACCGCGTCGGCCTCGGCGCCCGCTTCCAGAAGGATGCGCGCGATCGCGGGCGCGTTGCCAGGCGAACGCTGCACCTCGACGCCATTGGCAGCCACATAGTGCAGAAGAGTGGCCTGATGGGCGAACTGCGCCCGCTCGTGGATCAAGCCGGGGTGGGTCTGCAACAGCGCGCGGAGACCGAGTTCATCGCCATTGACGATGGCTTCTACGGCCAGCGAAAACGGGGTGGCGGTGCTCATAGTCACTGCGCCGGTTCTTCAATGGCCAGTATCTGATCCGCCGCCACGTTGTGCAGCACCTGGTGGATGCGACTGGGCCATTTGATGTCGATCTCCCGGATCGTTTTCGAGGCGCCCAGGCCGAAGTGGACGCGCGAGTCGCTGGCGCAGGCGTAGCCCACCGCGGTGGTGACCTCGTTGTACTGCTTCAAGCCATCCTCGCCGGTGATGCGGATTTGCGCCCCGATCGCCATGCGGTTGCTCTTCTTGCCGGTGAGCTTCAGCAGAATCCAGTGGTTGCTATTCTTCGAAATATTGTGGAAGTACTTCACCTTGCCGTTGAGCACCGAGACCACCGCGTCAATGCGTCCGTCGTTATCGACATCGCCGAAAGCCACCCCGCGATGCGCCGCCGCGTTCTGGAAATCGGGGCCGGCTTCGGCGCTCACATCCTGAAACTTGCCGTTGCCCAGATTGCGGAAGACGGCGTTGGGCTCCTCGTATTTGCGGTTGGAGAACTGCGCTACGTTGTCCAGGACATTGCCGCGCGCTACGAACAGGTCCTTCCAGCCATCGTTATCGAAATCGAAGATTCCATTCCCCCATCCGGACATGTCGCGCGTTCCCATCAGCCGCATTTGAAAGGTTCGCTCCCAGAACTGGCCATCGCCGCGGTTTTGAAACAACGGAAACGACTCGTTCTCCACGGCGGTGTGCCAGATGTCCGGGCGGCCATCGTTGTCCACGTCCTTGAAATCGATGCCCATGCCCGAAACGGCGCTGCCGCTCTGCGTATACGCCACGCCGGCTTCCAGGGCGACCTCCTCGAATTTCTTGCCGCCCAGATTGTGGAACAGGAAGTTGGGGCGATTGTCGTTGGCCACGAAGATATCCATGAACCCGTCGCCGTCGTAGTCGGCGATCGCCACGCCCATCCCCTTGCCCGCGTATTTGGCAATGCCCGTTTCGGCGGACACGTCGGTGAAGGTGCCATCGCCGTTGTTGCGGTACAGAGTGTTCGGCAGGTTGGCGTAGTTGTTAGGATGGCAATACGCGCGCAGCTCGGGTTTCGGGCCGCAGAACGGGTCCTTGTTCACTTCCCATTTGCAGTAGTTGGAGACGAACAGATCGAGGTGGCCGTCGTTGTTGTAGTCCACCCAGGCAGCCGAAACGGACCACATCTTCTTGCCGTCGAGAATGCCTCCGCCCACACCGGCCTTGTCTGTAACGTCGGTGAATGTGCCGTTTCCGTTGTTACGGAAGAGCTGGTTCTTCCCGGTGTTGACCACGTAAATATCGGGCCAGCCGTCGTTGTTGTAGTCGCCGATCGCGACGCCCATGCCATAGCCTTCGCCCGCCACGCCCGCTTTCTCGGTCACGTCGGTGAAGGTCCCATCGTGGTTGTTGTGGTACAGACGATTCCAGTACTTGGGGCTTTCCTTCTTAAGCGACGGGATCGCCGCTCCGTTCACCAGGTAGACGTCCAGGTAGCCGTCATTGTCGTAGTCGAACAGCGCTACGCCGGCCACCATGGTCTCGGGCTGATTCTTGTTGGGGGTGGGAGAACTGTCGACGACGAAATTCAGACCGGAGCGTTCCGCAATCTCTTCGAAAACGATAGGACCCGTGGCGGATCCGGCTAGAAGCGCGCCGACTCCGATTACAATAGGGATGAAAGCTTTCACGTCGCCGAAACCTCAGTCTAACATGTGGATTCTGAGCCGCGACCGTTCCGAGCCGCGACCGTAAGGGAGCGGAAGCTGGTTCGATTACCCGCTGTGACGTACCTGATCACTTTTGCCTGTTACGGATGCCACCTGCACGGCGACCAACGCGGCGCTGTCGACCGTGGACATAATCTGCCAGGAAGCCGGGTGCTGGAGCCCGACGAAAAGCGTGCTTCCTACGAACAGCACCTCATGGACCAGCCACCGTATGAACTGGACAGCACTCGCCGGTCAGCGGTGTTGGACGCATTGAAGGAGGTCTGTTTGCATCGCGGCTGGCGTCTATTGGCGGCCTACATACGTACGAATCACGTTCACGTTATCGTGGAAGGCGAGGCACCACCAGAGAGGATGATGAACGACTTCAAGGCTTACGCTAGCCGGTGCTTGAATCGGCTGAATCCGGAGGAAGGGAATCGAAAGCGGTGGGCACGTCATGGAAGCACGAGATGGTTATGGAAGAGCGAGCAGGTGTCGGCCGCCCTTCACTACATGGTTGAAGAGCAAGGCGAGCCGATGGCGCTTTTCGAGGCACTTGTTCCGTGACGCCAAAGGCAACCGCTCCCTTACGGTCGCGGCTCGGAAAATCGCGGTTTGGCAAATCGCGATGAAGCGCATGATCGTTCTTCTCATTTCCGCCCTCGGCGCCTACCTTTGCATGGCCCTGCTGTCCCTGGGGCCCGCCCAGACGACGCCCAAGCGGCCGGGTTTCGTGGATGTGGCTCCGCGCTCGAAGATCTCCTACGTCAGCAATAACAGCCCGGGCAGCCACAAGTATTTTCCGCAGCCGATGTGCGGCGGGGTGGCGCTATTCGACTACAACAACGACGGCAAATTGGACATCTTCTTCACCAATGGCGCCCAACTTCCGGAAATGAAAAAGACGAATCCTTCCTACTACAATTGCCTGCTGAAGCAACGCGCCGACGGGACCTTCGAAGATGTGACCGCGCAGGCGGGCCTGACGGGCGAGAACCTGGACTTCAACTTTGGCGTGGCGGTGGGCGACTACGACAACGACGGCTATGAGGATCTGTTCATTTGCAGCGCCGGCCGGAACGTCCTCTACCACAACAACGGGAATGGGACCTTCACCGATGTGACCAAGGAGTCTGGTATCGGCGGCAAGCCGGCGGATACCCTGAGCGTGGTGGCCGCCTGGTTCGATTACGACAACGACGGCCTGCTGGATCTGATCGTAGACAACTACACGTACTGGACGCCGCAGACCGACATCCGCTGCACCATGGGCCGCAAAGAATACTATTGCGATCCGCGGCGCTACAAAAGCGTGCCGCCGCGGCTGTACCACAACCTGGGCCACGGCAAATTCGAGGATGTCACCGAGAAGTCGGGGCTGGCCAAGTCGCCCGGCAAAGGGATGGGCATCTCGATTGCGGATTTCAATAACGACGGGTGGCCGGACGTGTTCATCGCCAACGACACCGAACCCAATTCACTGTTCATCAACCAGCACGACGGTACCTTCGAGGAAAGAGGGCTGGAGATGGGCGTCGCCTACAACGATAGCGCGCAGAGCGGATCTTCCATGGGGTCGGACGCCAAAGACTACGACAACGACGGCAACGTGGACATCTTTTACAACAATCTGGCGGGCCAGGTCTGGCAGCTTCTGCGAAATCGCGGCACTCTATTCTCGTTTCCTTACACTTCCAAGGTCCAGACGCTGAGCTTGCCCTTCTCCGGCTGGAGCAACGGATTCATCGACTATAACAACGACGGGTGGAAGGATATTTACTCCGCCAATGGCGACGTGGACCAGGTAAACGAGAAATCGCCGCAGCACGACACCATGTTCGAAAATGTGGGGGGCAAGACCTTCGTGGACGTTTCCGGCGAGATGGGCAAGGACTTCCTCCACAAGGGCTACCAGCGCGGATCGGCATTCGGCGATCTCAACAACGACGGGGCTTTGGATATCGTGGTCACATCGCTGAACGAAACGCCGCGCATTCTGATGAACACCGGGGATAGCGGCAATCATTGGCTGATGTTGAGCCTGACCGGGCACAAGAGCGCGCGCGACGCGATAGGCGCGAAGGTGAAGGTGACCACGGCCTCCGGCCGCACGCTTTACAACCACGTGGCTATTAGCGTGGGCTTCATGTCTTCGAGCGACAAGCGTGTCCACTTCGGCCTGGGCGAGGAGACCAAGATCGCCTCCATCGAAATCCGTTGGCCCAGCGGGATTCAGCAGGTGCTGAAAGACGTCGCCGCCGACCAGTTCCTAAAGGTCGACGAGCCGCACTAACAGCGGTAGCACAGGCTTCAGCCTGTGAGCACGCCCACTTCTGGACCAAGCCCTGGGATTACAGGCGCTAATATGAGCTTGTCGCGGCGTCATTGCACGTCGGTCAAGGCAACATAAGGACGTGATCATACGGCTTGGATACCCGCCTGTCGCGCACGCTACTCGGGATACCGCTCCCCGGCGCGCACAATGCGGATCTGGTGGTCGGTGAACTGGCGGTGCGCCCCGGGCAGCTCGATCTTTGGCATGTGGCAATTGGTGCAGCCCTGCTTGGCAACCCGGCAGATCTTCCGCTTGCCGCTGTGACAGGCCTGGCATTTTGCGTCGTAATTCGCCGCGCCCACCAGAAACTCCTCGTGCGGATTGTGGCACGCCGTGCACCGGATGCGTTTGTCGTCGGCGTCGTAACACTTGCTATTGGTCAACCGGTAGGGCTGGAAGCGGACATTGGCGATGTTGTGGGGCCCGTGCGCCGCAATGTCTGCCCAGGTGCGATGGCAGCGTCCGCAGAATTCGTTGGTTTCCTCCGCGGTCATGCTGGCGAGATGCGGCATCGCCGCTCCTTTGGCGTCGCCGGCCATCACCGCTTGCATGTGACGCGGCGCCAGCGTATGGCAGTTCTCGCACAGCACTCCGGCTTTGAGGTCCTCGGGGTGGAAGGAAAAGCCACGCACCGCGTCCGTCGAGTGACACGCAAAGCAACCCGTCACATCCTCCTGGGTCATCTCGCGGCCGGCCGCCTGCGTCAGGTCTTTGGGTGTGGTCCCTAGCGCGCCGAACGTGAGGTCGAGGCCGTCAATCGCCTTGTAGAAGCTCACGCGGCTCTCGTACAAGATACCGCCGCGCTCGAACACATAGGTCTGGCCGGCGGAGCCCAGTCCGAAGGCCCAACCGATCGGGACGCTGATGGTATCGGTCCCGTCGGTAACGCTGTAGATGCTCCGCTCGCCCTGGCGTGTGATGGTGTAGGAATAGCGCCCGTACTGAAAGGTCAAGCGCGGGTGCTCGCGCAGGATGGTGCAGTCCGCCACCAGTTCCAGCGCGTGCCCCATGGAAGTCGCGGGCTGGCTGAGCGCCTCGGTCTTATGGCACGTGGCGCAGGTGACGGTGGCGGCCACCGCCGGGCAGACGACTCCGACAACGATCAACGCTCGTGCCCACAGCATCCCTTCCCTAATTGTAGGTTATGCAGGGAGTGCGGGGCTTAAGCCCCGCGCGGGATAAATCCCGCCCTCCAGGCTACACTTTTAATAAAACAAGTACTTCCGCCACTGCTCGTCGCTCTTGCCGAGCAGCCGCATCAGATGGCGGCTGGTGTGCAAACTGAACGGCCGCGGCGGCCGCGCCAGCTTCATCCCCGACTCCTCCGGCGTGCGGTTGCCCTTCTTGTTGTTGCAAGGGTTGCAGCACGCCACCAGGTTCTCCCAATTGGATTCGCCCGCGCGCGACCGCGGCACCACGTGGTCCAGCGTTAACTCCGCCGAAGGCAGCGTGCGATGGCAATACTGGCAGGTGTAACGGTCCCGCATCAGAATGTTCTTGCGCGAGAGCGCCCGCGTCTGGTGCGGGATGCGCCGGTATTCCAGCAATCGAATCACGCTCGGCAGTCTCACCGCGCTGCGCGCCGAATGGATGTGGTGCGTGGATTCCTCCTCCGCCGACGCCACCCCCTTCAACACCAGCACCAGCGCGCGCCGCGCCGCGCAGATGTTGATTGGCTCGTAACTCGCATTCAACACCAGAACCGGTTTCTGCAGTCTGTTCAAACTGGTCATTTAAACAGGTCCCTTTCGCTTGCCCAAATCCGCCTGATCCGTGAATCTCCGGTCTACGCGCGCCAGCGCCAGAAACGACACCGACTTCGCCCCGGCCTTCTTCAGCGCCCGCGCGCAAGCTCCCGCCGTCGCGCCCGTGGTCATCACGTCGTCGACCAGCAGTATCCGCAACCCCGGCACTCTGCGCCGCGCGCGGAAAGCCCCGGCCACGTTCTCGCGCCGTTGCGCGTTGCTCAGCCCCGCCTGCGCCCGCGTAGCCGATCGGCGGCACAACACATTCATCGCAGGAATGCCCCGCGCGTGCGCGATCGCCTTGCCTAACAACGCCGCCTGGTTGTACCCGCGCTGCCACCGTCTCCGCCAGTGCAGCGGCACCGCCGTCACCAGATCGAATTGCCTGTCGCGCGGCAACGCATCGGCCAGCCAAGCGCCCAGCGGCTGGGCCAGCCTGCGCATGCCGCTGTATTTGAAAAGGTGGATCAGCTTGCGCAGCGTGCCTTCGTACGCTCCGTAACAAAAGGCTTCGTCGAAACCGCGCTGTCCGCTCCGGCAGAGCATGCAGCGGCCCTGGGAGTCCAGCGGAAAGCCGTTGCGGAAAGGGGTCCGGCAATTCAGGCAGAAGAACTCGGCGCTTAGCGGCGCGGGCTGTTTCAGACAGTCCGCGCAGACCGGCACGCGCGAGAAGCGCCCCAGTGGGCGCTCGCAGATGCGGCAGTCGTCGGGGAAGAGCAGCGAAAAAAGGCCGTGCGATACCGTGCCGAAAATCGGAGGAAAAAATTCGGAGAGCGGTAAAGCGCGCCTGCTACTCGAGAAGACTCACCTCCCGGTGAATCTCCATTCTACAACAAACCCGCTCGGCCTAAACCTTGCCGCCCGGATGAATCTGCTGCGCCAGGTAGTTCTCCAGCCCGATCTCCTCGACGATGTGCAGTTGCCCTTCCATGTAATCGATGTGATGCTCTTCGTCGAGCAGGATCTGTTTGAACAACTCGCGCGACCCGTTGTCGCCCACGTGCGTGGCCACCTTGATGGCTTCATTTAAGCGCGGCACCGCATCCAACTCCAGCGCCAAGTCGTTCTCCAGTTGCGCTTTCACGTCCGGGCCGACCTTGATCGGGAACAGCTCGGTCATGTTGGGTAGGCCTTCGAGAAAAAGGATGCGCTGCATCAGGATGTCGGCGTGGTGCATCTCTTCGATGGATTCCTGGCGGTCCAACGCCGCCAGCCTTTGATACCCCCAGCTCTCGCACATCTTGGCGTGCAGGAAATACTGGTTAATCGCAGTCAGCTCCGCCTTGAGCACTTCGTTCAACAATCGCAGGATCTCTTCGTTGCCGCGCATTATCAGATTGTACCCCAGCCGAGCGCTCCGGGAATTCGTCAGGCGGAATCGGAAGAAGGAGAAATAACCGGCAGCGGCACGCGATAGCGGCCCTCAAAAACCTCGCCGAAGATCTCCACGATTTGTTCGTGCAAGTGGCCGTTATCCGCCAGCAGATGCGGCGAGTTGAAATCGTGCGGCCTGCCGTGCATATCGGATACCCGGCCGCCCGCCTCGGCGACCAGCAGCCGGCCTGCCGCCATGTCCCAGGGCTTCAGTCCGAATTCCCAAAACCCGTCCAGGCGTCCGCAGGCCACCCACGCCAGATCGATGGCGGCCGAACCGGTCCGTCGCACGCCATGCGTGGCCATGGCAACCTGATGGAAAAAGTGTACGTTCACGTTCAGGTGGCGCCGGCGGGTGGGGAAGCCGGTGCACAGCAGACTGCTGTCGAGACGGCTGACGGACGATACCCGGATGCGGCGATTGTTAAGCCATGCGCCGGAGCCGCGCTCGGCGGTGAACATCTCCTGCCGGATCGGATCGAATACTACTCCAACCACCATCTCGCCCGCCCGCTCCAGCGCCAGCGTCACGTTGAAGATGGGAAGGGAATGCGCGAAGTTGGTGGTGCCATCGAGCGGGTCCACGTACCAGCGGTATTCCGAAGGGCTCGAATGGCCGCCGCCTTCCTCGGCCACTATGCCGTGCTGCGGAAAGCGGGTCTGCAAACGCTCGACGATCAGTTTTTCGGATGCGCGATCGGCCTCCGTGACCAGGTCGAACTCGCCCTTCAGCTCGAACGGGACGCGCCGCTCGTAGTAGGTAGCCAGCAATGCGCCGGCTTCACGCGCAATGTCCACTGCGGTTTCTAGGGGGGAACTCATTGTTAGGCCATGGAGGGCGGGCTTAAGCCCGCGCGGGACTTTAGTCCCGCAGTCCGACTAGCCGCCTTCCACCAGATACTTGATCTCGTGCTTATAGATGAAAAGGTTGGGACCGTCAGTGCGCGTCAGCCGGATGAAAGAGTGGTCGTAATACTCGATGGTGCCCGAGACCTCCTCGCCATCGGTGAGTTTCACCCGCACGGGGACTTCCGCCTCGATGAGATGCCGGAGGTATCTCACCTCTTCAAAGGTTTGTTCGGGAGCGCGATTCCCGGGTTTTCCGCCTGGTCTTGTCGTAGCTGGCTCTCCTGATGCTCTGCCTCCCCATAATAGCCGTTACGCGCGGTCACCCGCAAATCCGGGCGGCGCACGCGCACCTGCAACCGGTGGAAGCGATTCTTGGTCAGCGGCACGTCCTTCGGATAGTAGGCCAGCAGATACTGCGTGCGCAGGTCCTTGATGATGTCGCTGAACGCGGTATCGAGCGCGGGTCCCAGAGTGGGCTCAAACACGCGCCCGCCGGTGCCCAACGCCATGGTGGTCAGGGCATGCTCGCCGCCCAGATTGCGGCCCGCATCGTTGGTAATCGGCACCACCAGCACAGGATAGATCGAGGTATTGGCCAACTGCGCGGAATCGAGCGCCGCGTGGAAGTCCTTCACGCTGGTGGTGTCGCCGCCATCGGTAACGATGACCATGGCTTTGCGTCCTTCGCGCGGCTCCAGGTCGCGGGATGCCAGGAAAATCGCGTCGTACAGGGAGGTGCCGGCTTCACCCTGGATGGTTCGCAGCGAGTGTTCCAGCGGCGCCTGGTTGTGGGTGAAGAAATTGTGGCAAATTATCTGGTAATTGAAACTGTAAAGCGCGACCGTATCCTTGGGGTTGCCCTCGGCAAACAGCGCCTTGAAGAACCGCGCCACGGAATCCACCTCGTATTTCAGATCCTTGGCGGTGGATCCGCTGGCGTCCACCATCATGGCCACCGAAAGGGGCTGTTCCGTCTGCCGCTCGAAGACTGCGATCTGTTGCAGGACGCCGTTGTCCAGGATCTCGAAATCGTCCTTGTTGAGCGCGCCCACCAATTCGCCGGCCGGATTCTTGACGGTGGCCAGCACCCGCACCAGGTTGACGTTGACCTTGATCTGCGCGCCTAAGGCCGCCGCCAGCGCCAGCGCCGCGCTAACCGCTTTGAGCCAGGGTAGCATTGCGGTCCCACTCTCCTTCCACCCAGACTTCGCCGTCCGCGAAGTGCTCCTTTTTCCAGATGGGCACCACACGCTTCAACCGGTCGATCCCCTCCAACGCGGCTTCGAAGGCCGCCTTGCGATGCGCCGCCGTCACGATCACCGCCACGCTGGTCTCCCCGATCAGCATGCGCCCCAGCCGGTGTACCAGCGCGATCCTGTCGATGGCGTAGCTGGCGGCAATCTCGTGGCCGATGCGGGCCATCAGCTTGAGGGCCATCGGCTCGTAACACTCGTAATCCAGGTAGTGCGTCTGGCGGCCCTTGGTATTGTTGCGGACCACGCCTTCGAAGGTGACCACCGCGCCGTCCTCTCCCCGCAGCAGGCGGTCGGCGATCTTGCGCGTGACGATGGGATGCCACGTCAGCGCGAAGAAGTGCCCGTTTTCCGAAATCTCGCGCCGCACTTCGGAGCCGCCGCTGACGGGCGGCAGGAAGGCGATCTCGTCGCCATCGGCGAGTTGGGTGGCTGGCCCGGCGAATTCCTGGTTGCGCGCCAGCAGAATGCTGCCAGCCATCTCCCGCATGCGCGGGAACTGGCTGCCGTAATGGTCGAACACACCGCCGAGCGTGGCGCTGTCTTCTAGTTCGAGCCGGTCTTCCGCCCGGCCGACTACGTCCTTAAGCATCCCGAAAAATAGTACTTTCACGCGCACTTCTCCGGCTAGTTTATCAGACGGGGGATGGGCGGTATTCGTTGCGTTGGAAGATGGAGGGCGGGCTTTAGCCCGCGCGGGGCTTCAGCCCCGCTCTTTTGGCGTAGCAACTCGCCTCCGGCGCGCCGGCGTCAGGCTGGCCTAGGATCCACACGCCGGAACTCGCCGTGCCGGTTCTGCACGCGAACTGTGGCGCTTGGCTTTTGCGAGCGAGTTCGATAGCCTCGGCCTGGGTCGCGGTTACGGCGCTGCTACGTTCGGCATCCGGCCGCTTCACCGCCCATCCGTCGTCATGACGCACCACGAAAATCTCTCTCATGTTCAATGTCCGGTTCACATGCTCGGGATCGCGGGCGATGAGCGTCAGATACGCCAACGTAGGCTGATCCGGTTCCGCGCGACCCTGTTCCCAGTCTCGAAGCGTCCCGAGGGGGATGTGATAGCGGGCGGCAAATTCCTCTTGCGTGAGTTCCAAGGCCCGCCGAATGATCTTCGCTTGTCGTGTTCGCTTCATCCGCTTCAGGTCGGCCTCGGTGAGCGGTTGTGCGTCGCGATCTGCGTGCGCGGCCCGCTCAATTGCGTCGGCGGTCAGTGGGTTGGGTGAAATAATCGTCTTGCTCACGTTCGGTTGCCCTCCGGGCGGAAATAATGCGAATGCGCTGGTCGCGTTCGGTGTAGGCTACATACAGCATAATGTGACCCTTCGCCATGCCGATGATGACAAGACGCTCCTCGCCATAGTCTTCCCGATCACCGAGGCGCTCGACGGCGAACACGTCGTTGAACACCTTCGCCAAATCGAAGCTCACACCATGAGTTTGCCGGTTGGCCTCGGCTTTGGCGTCGTGCCACTCAAACTTCAATTCTCACGACACTACGGAATTCCAGTACCCCGCCTGGAACGCCACGAAGGGCGCTGGCCAAATACTATACGAATGGTTTCGCCACTCGACCACCACGCCGGTGTATACTAAGTCCCGACCGGAGGAACGCATCATCGCCCGGATTCGGCTCGGGATTCCAAAGCGGCTGCTCGTTTCAGTCTGCTGCGCGTTGCTGCCCACGCGCGCGCAGGCCCCGGCAGAGGTGCGCATCCGCAGCGGAGCCTGGCTTCCACCGAGCCTGGTGATCTCCACGGATGCCAACCTGGTGGAGTTGGTCGCCACCGTGCGCGACCGGCGCGGCCATTTGGCCGGGGGCTTGCATGCGACCGATTTCGAGGTCCTGGACAATAATCAGCCGCGCGAAATCAGGTTCTTCTCCGAGCAAAAAGCGCCGCCGGTCGGCGGCGTAGCCCCCGCCGCAGTAGCCAAACCGTCCGCCGCGGCCTCGCCCCAGGCGCCACCACCCGAGCGATCCATAGCACTGTTTTTCGACGACGCGCACGCCTCGATGCTGGGCGTGCGGAAGTCGGCCGAGGCGGCGGAACGGCTGGTCGCGAACACTCTGCCGCTTGGCGACCTGGTCGGGATCTTCACCGCTTCGGGAACCGTGTCGGTAGATTTCACCAGCGACCGCAAACTCCTCTTGACTGCGCTCGCACGCCTGCAGCCCCACCCGCCTAGCGGCGTGTCCGCCACCACCGTGTGCCCCAGGCTCGGGCCGTCCGAGGCATACATTATCGTGCGACATTTGGACATCGCCATCGAGGACAAGGCTGTAGATGAAGTGGTCAATTGCAATTGTCCCGACCCTTCACGACCGGGATGTCGGCTCGAGGCGCGAGGGGTGGTGCAGAGCGCTGCGCAGAACGTGTGGCAGCAATTCGAGTATCAATCCACAGGCGCGCTGGATGCGCTCCTCATGGTGATCCGCCACCTGGCCGCGGCGCCCGGCAAGCGCATGTTGATTCTGATGTCGCCCGGTTTCCCGACGGGCGGGATGGAAGAGCGGACCAGCGCCTTGACGGACGCCGCGCTACGCGCGAACATCAGGATCAGCGCCATAAACTCCGAGGGCCTCGTGACCGATGGCATCTTGGCGCGCAAACTGTTCGTACTCTCCGATTTTATGGCCGCGGCGGCGAAGTCCACCGGCGGGCAATACCTGCACGACACCAACGACTGGGCCGGTAGTCTGCGGGCCGTGATGGCAGTTCCCGAAGTGTCGTACGTGTTGGGCTTCTCGCCGCCCGGAGATCGGGACGGCAAGTACCATTTGTTGAAGACGCGGATTCGCGGAAACGGGGGATACCGGGTGGAATCGCGACCGGGCTACTATGCCGCGGCGGCCGCCAGCAAGCGCGAGACTGCGCAGCAGCACATCGACCGTGTCGCAATGTCCGGCGCCGAGATCAAGGATTTCCCGGTCGATCTGCAGGTGCAGCAGGACTTGGCGAATGGGAGGCAAGCGACTCTGCACGTCACCATCGCGGTGGAGGCCGGCGGCCTGCGGTTTCCTGAAAAGGAGGGCCGCCACGTGCAGGAACTGACCTTTCTGACAGTGCTCGAAGACGCGGGAGGCAATTTTGTCGCCGGGAATCAGTCCGTAATGGACCTGGTGCTGACGCCCGCGAGCCTCGCCGAGATGAAAAGGCACGGTATCCGAGCGACCACGTCGTTCTCGGTCGGGCGACGAGGTTCCTACCGCGTGCGGGAGGTAGTACGCGAGGTGGTGCAGGATCATATCTGGGCCTCCGCCGCGCCTGTCGAGATCCGTTAGGCGGAGCTGGGCCCGCGCCAACAATGTTGAGATTCCTGCCAGCCTTGCATTCCGCCCCTCCACGGTTTAGCATCACGTAAGTGGAGGGGCTTCTATGCCACCGAAGAAAATGAGCCGCCGCGGGCTGTTCCGGTCGGGCGTCGCGCTGGCTGCCGCGGGAGTGTCCGCATCCGTTACGGAACCAGTTCTGGCCGCACCGGCGCTCGAATTGGGCGCCAATCTGTACGAGTCCATCGGCGTTACGCCGATCGTGAACTGCCGGGGCACGTTCACGATCATCACCGGATCGCAAACCCTGCCCGAGGTGAAGCGCGCCATGGAAGCGGCGTCGCACGCTTACGTCCACATGGACGAACTGATGGAAGCAGTCGGGCAGCGCCTGGCCGAACTGACCAAGGCCGAATGGGGGATTGTCACGGCCGGATGCGCCGCAGCATTGACCCACGCCACTTCCGCCTGCATCGCGGGCGGCGATCCGGAAAAGATGCAGCGCGTGCCAAACCTCGCCGGGCTGAAGAACGAGGTGGTGTTGCCGCGCTATTCGCGCAACGAATATGATCACGCCGTGCGCATGCTGGGCGTGAAGATGGTGGAGGTGGAAACCGCCGCGCAGTTCGAGGCGGCCGTCTCGCCGCGGACGGCCATGGTGATGATTCTCTCCTGCCCGGCTGCCGAAAAGGGCGAGCTGTCGATCGAGAATACTTGCGCCATGGCGCGGGCGAAGGGCGTCCCGGTGATCGTGGACGCGGCCGCCGAGACGCTGACGATCCCCAATATTCACCTGGCGCATGGCGCAAATCTGGTGGCCTACAGCGGCGGCAAATGCCTGCGCGGTCCGCAAGCGGCCGGGCTGCTGTTGGGACAGAAGGACCTGGTGCGCGCGGCGTGGATCAACAGCGCGCCGCACCACACGTTCGGCCGCTCGCTGAAGGTCGGCAAGGAAGAGATCATGGGCATGCTGGCGGCGGTCGAGATGTGGGTGAAACGCGACCATGACGCGGAGTGGAAGCAGTGGCAAGCGTGGCTCGATCACATCGCGGAGCAGGCTACGCAGGTGGCCGGGGTGACCAGCGAGATTCTACAGCCCGAGGATCTCTCGAACCATGCGCCGCGATTGTGCCTGCATTGGGATGCCGCGCGGATCGGCATCACCGGCACGGAGGTGGAGGATATGCTGTGGCATGGGCAGCCGCGCATCGCGGTGGGCGGGGGTAGCGGCACGCGCCGCGATGGCGCCCCAAGTTCCCTCACGATCATGCCCTACATGATGATGCCAGGCGACGACAAGGTCGCGGCCGCGGCCATTCGCAAGCTGCTGGCGAACCCGCCGCACATCGCGGTTCCGGAGCCAGAGGCGGCCAGCGTGGACGTCACCGGGGAGTGGGTCGCCGACCTGACCTTCGTGTCGGGATCGTCGCGGCACCACTTCACCATCGAGCAGCACGAAGGCCTACTCAGCGGCGTCCATCGCGGCGATGTTTTGTCCGGCAAGTTGACGGGCGCGGTGGAAGGCCGCCGCGTCACGATCCGCAGCGGGCAGCGCATCGAAGGCGCGACGCTGCATTACGAATTCTCAGGCGATGTGGCGGACGGCCGGATGGAAGGCGTCGTGAAGTTGGGCGAGTATGGACAGGCGCGGTTCGCCGCCGAGCGGGCTTGAGCGCATGATCCGCATCATTACCATGGAGCGGGAGTACGGCGCGGGCGGCTCCGCGATCGCGCAGAAGCTCGCTGAGCGCCTGAGCTGGAAGCTGTGGGACACGGCGCTCACCGCGGAAATTGCGCGCCTGGCGCGCTGCGATCAGGGTTCGGTGGCGCGCCTGGAGGAGCGGGTCGATCCGCGATTCTACCGGCTAATGAAAGTGTTCATGCGCGGCAGTTACGAACGGAGCCTGCCGGTGAACGGCCTGGAGCATCTGGATGCGGACAGCATGGTGGTCTTCATGCAGCGCGTCATCGAAGGGGCGGCTACCGCGGGCGATTGCGTGATCGTGGGCCGAGGGGCGCCTTACGTGCTGCGCGACCGCCCCGACGCCTTTCACGTGTTCGTGTATGCGCCACTCGAAGAGAAGATCCGGCGGGTGCGCGATCTCGGCAAGACCGAGGCTGAAGCCGTCGAGTTGGTGGGGGCCATCGATCAGGAACGCGCCACGTTCGTGAAGAAGTACTTCGGGAAGGACTGGCCCAGCCGGCACCTGTATCATCTGATGATCAACTCGGCGGTGGGGGACGATGTGGTGGTGCGGACGATTCTCGACGAGATGACGGCGCTGAATGGGACGCGGCGCGCGTGAGCCGGTCGAGCACGCCTGCCCACTCGGGCTTCGCGGGGGGGCGCTCCACCGCAATCCAGTCCAGCTCCTGTGCGTCCAGACGATGCAGCGCGGCGTACAGCATGGCGGCGTAGGCGCCGGGTTCCGCGGGCATCTCGCGACCGAGGCGCAGCCATTCTCCGCGGCCGGGGGGAGTGGGATCGCCTGCGGCCAGCAGAGCTAGCGGCGTGCGCGGACGGTAGTGTTGCGGGTGCATGCCTGGCGAGGCATGCGGGCCATCGGCGGCGCCGGCGATGCGCACCGGGCCGATCAGCGACTCGATCTCCGGCAGCGGAATCACTCCGGGCCGCAGCAGCAACGGCTCCGCACCGGCCAGCGACAGCACTGTCGATTCGATGCCGACGATGGCCGGGCCGCCGTCGAGCACCAAATCGACTGCATCGCCCAACGATTGGCGGACGTGTTCGGCGGTGGTAGGCGAAAGCCCGGTGAACGGATTGGCGCTGGGCGCGGCGATGGGCACGCCGGCTGCGCGGATGAGCGCCAGGGCCAGCGGATGGGACGGTACGCGCAGCCCGACGGTCGAAAGGCCGGCGGTCACGATATCGGGAATCGACGGGCGCTTCGGCAGGACCAACGTCAGCGGTCCGGGCCAATAGCGGCGCGCGAGGCGATCGGCTGCATCGGGCCACTCCAGCACCAAGGTGCGCGCCATTTCGATCGAATCCACGTGTACGATGAGCGGGCTTTGGCGCGGCCGTCCTTTCGCTGTGAAAATGCGCGCCACCGCGGCGGCATCGAAGGCATTGGCGCCGAGGCCGTAGACCGTTTCGGTAGGGAATGCGACCAGCCCGCCGCCGCGAATCAAGGCCGCCGCGCGCTCGAGGCTTTCCGCGTCCGGCGTCACTCCGGCAGCTCATCCTTACCGTCGCCCGCCGTCTTGCCAGTCTTGCGGAAGACCAGGTAGGCGTGGATCAGCGGTTCCAGATCGCCTTCCAGCACGCGGTCCACGTCGCCGATGGCCAGCTTAGTGCGATGGTCTTTGATCATGCGGTAAGGCGCCAGCACATAGCTGCGGATCTGGCTGCCGAAGTTGATATCCAGCTTGGTGGCCTCGGTCTTGGCGGCCTCCACGCGCTTCTTTTCCAGCTCGAACTCATACAGGCGCGCGCGGAGCTGCTTCATGGCGCTGTCGCGGTTCTTGTGCTGCGAGCGCTCGTTTTGGCATTGCACCACGATGTTGGTGGGAAGGTGCACGATGCGCACCGCGGAATCGGTCATGTTGACGTGCTGGCCGCCGGCGCCGCCGGAACGGAATGTGTCGATGCGCAGATCGTCCAGCTTGATGTCGATCTTGATCTCGTCGTCCACTTGCGGGTAGACGAACACGGATGCAAACGAGGTGTGGCGGCGGGCGTTGCCGTCGAACGGCGAGATGCGCACCAAGCGGTGCACGCCGATCTCCGACATCAGCATGCCGTAGGCGTTATCGCCGTTGATTTCAAACGTGACGGACTTGATGCCGGCGCCCTCGCCCTCCAGCCGGTCGGTGATGACGGTGGCGAAGCCGTCGCGCTCGGCCCAGCGCAGATACATGCGCAGCAGCATCTCGGCCCAGTCCTGGCTTTCGGTGCCGCCGGCGCCGGGATGGATGGTCATGATGGCGCTGCGCTGGTCGTTTTCGCCGGAGAGGAGCATGGCGGTTTCCACGCGCTCGACGAACTGGCCGAAGGATTGCAGATCGCGCTCGATATCGCCCGAGACGTTCTCGCCCTCGCGGGCCAGTTCGAAGAGGGTATCGAGATCGGAGGTGAGCGCGGCGATACGCTGCTCGTTGCCGAGGCTCTCCTCAATGCGCTTGCGCTGCTGCATGATCTTCTGGCTCTTCTCGGGCTGGTTCCAGAAGCCGGGCGCGGCGGTCTGTTCTTCTGTTTGTTGGAGCTTGGATTTCAGCGCGGGGGCGTCAAAGATACCTCCGCACAGCCAAGGCGTGTTCGCGGAGGGGGGTGTACTGGCGTTCCAAATCGTCGAGCGGGATCATTTCAGTTCAATTTTAGCAGACCGGCAAGGTGGGGCGGACGCCCTCGTCCGCACGCGACCCCTTGGTCGCGCCTTTTACCGCTTGCCGGCAGCCTGCTGGGCCGGCTGGCTGGCCTGCATGCACGGATTCCACTGACCGACGTGTCCGAAATTCAGCACGGCGACGACGCCGCAGCGTGTGTCTCCCTTGCGTCTGCGGTGGACGATGGTGCGCTCGCAGCCGCCCAACTCCGCGGCGCAGCGGTACACGTCGCCGCTCAGCCCCGGGCGCTTGTAGACCAGATTCAGTTGTCCGCAGAACGGGCACTTCATTTCGCCAATGGGATGATACTTCATGCACACGCTCCTTCGCCTTACGGCATAAGAACATTATGCACTAATATTGTTTCGGCGTAAAGGAGACGGAGTGAGAAAAAAGCAGCGGGCCGACAGCGAGATCCTCGTCGATTAGCGGCCAGTGGATACCATAGCCGGAGGGCGAAAGCTCCGCACGGCTGCGTTCGATCAGCGACGCACGGGCGAGGCGCTCGGAACAGTCTTCCCAAGGAACTGAGACAGGACCAGCTTCCGTGACCACAATCAGCGCTTCGGGTGTTGTTTCGATGGCCTTCGCCAAAACCGGTTTTGTTCTACTCTGCACGATGCCCTCCAAAGTGTTCGCGCCAAGCCGCGACGATCTGGTCAAAATGTTGAAAGATGATCTGTCGTACCTCGCGTCTCAAACGCGGCGTACAGTTGTACTCGAACTCCTCCTCGATATCGAAGGCGTCCGGGTGCAGCCAATACTTGCACTCCGCTTCTCCCTTCACCGCATGCACGTGCATTGGCTCATTGCCCTCATTCGAAAAGAAGTGGAACCGCCAGCCCTGCACAAAGAGAATGGTCGGCATCAGTTCGCAGTTTCTATTATAAAGCGCCACTTCCTGCGCATGCACTTTCGTTGAAAATTCCAGCCTCCCAGGCATGATGAGCGCAGGCGACCCACACGAGGGCCGAGTTGCGGAGGTTGGGCGAGCTTGCTGGAGATTGCGGCGACTGCGCGTAGGAGCGGTATGACCATGCACCGGGCCTTGAAGGCGCCAGTGAGCAACTATGTCACCATTCCGTCCTCACACGCTCGCCATCATCGGCCGTGAACTCCAACATGTGTGCGGACATCCGTTGGTCCCGCTGCACGGATTTCTTTGGCTCCGCAAGCGGCCCGCCGGCTGAGTCCTGCAACACGGGATTTCGGAAGACACATCCCTGTGCAAACTGCTCGTGGTTGCTGAGAGCAAGCCCTGGCACGACCGAAAAGCTACCGGCTTCACATCCCCAAACGAAGCCCGATTGATCGCCCCTGCCGAAGGCATACAGTTCCCAACCATGGTGCTCCGTCGAGCGAAGAGGCCACGCCCCGTCCAACGATTCCGATAAGCGACGACCCTGGAGATGGCTTCCCATCCACGGTGATTGTGGCACTCCAAACCTTTGGGAAAAACGCACCAGCCGTGATTCTCAACGCCCTTCGCATCACGCGTTCACCTTCGCGGGCAAACCCGCCGCCCGAAAGGCGGCTGCGGCCAAGACTGGCTGGCCCACGTTAGTACGTTGCCCGCCCGCCGCTGGCGTCGTAGCACTGCCCCGTCACGAACGCGGCATCAGGACTGGCCAGGAAATGCACCACTGCTGCGATTTCCTCCGGCGTGCCCGTGCGCCGCATGGGGATGCGTTCGGTCATGTAATCGACCTGGGCCTGCGTCAATTGTTCCAGGATTTTGGTGCGCACCACCGCCGGCGCCACGGCGTTCACGCAGATGCCCTCGGTGGCGACTTCCTTGCCGGCCGACTTGGTGAAACCGATCACCGCCGCCTTGGTGGCGGAGTAGCCGCACATATTGGGATTGCCTTCCTTGCCAGCGATTGAGGCGATGTTGACGATGCGCCCGTAGCGGCGCGCGCGCATGTGCGGCAGCACGGCGCGGCAACAGTAGAAGACGCCGGTCATATTCACCGCGATGATCTGCTGCCAGTCCTCGTCGGTGACTTCCCACACCGGCGCGGTGCGGCCGGCGATGCCGGCGTTGTTCACCAGGATGTCGATGCGGCCGGTGCGCGAGAGCACCTCGGCCACGGCCGCATTCACGGAATCGGAAAGAGTAATGTCGATGTGGACGGGGAAAGACAAGCCGCCGATCGATTGCGCCACTTCCGCCGCACCATCGAAGTACAAATCGGCGACGGCAATGGCCGCCCCGGCGCGCGCCAAACGGCGGGCGATGGCTTCGCCGATGCCGGTGGCGGCGCCCGTGACGATGGCCGTCTGGCCCGTCAGATCGAAGAGCACTTGAACCTCACAGCGGGGCTGAAGCCCGGTGCGGGCTAAAGCCCGCCTTCCTCTTTTACCACCTGAACGGTGACTTCGGCGGTCACGTCTTTATGCAGGCGCACGGGGACCTTGAACTCCCCAAGCTGCTTGATGGGCTCGTCCAGCAGCACCTTGCGACGGTCGATGGTGAAGTTCTTCTGAGCCAGCGCATCGGCGATGTCTTTGGAAGTGACCGATCCGAAGAGCTGATCGTTTTCACCGGCCTTCTGGGCGATGGTCACGGTAACTCCGGTGAGCAGCTTAGAAAGATCCTCGGCTTCGCTCTTCTGTTTAGCTTCGCGGCGCAGGTGCGACTGGCGCTCCTGCTCCACAATTTTGCGGTTGGCGTCCGTGGCGGCCACGGCGAGGCGTTTGGGCAATAGAAAATTGCGGGCGTAGCCGTCGGCCACTTTCACTACCTGGCCGCGGTTGCCCAGCCGTTCGATATCTTCGCGCAGTATGACTTCCATGGTGGGCTCCTAGAACTGCGCCGCGAACGGCAGCAGGGCGATGTTGCGCGCTTTCTTGATGGCGTCGGTCAGGCGCCGCTGGTGCGGGGCGCAGACGCCGGAAATGCGGCGCGGGACGATCTTGCCGCGTTCCGCCACGAAAGAGTGGAGCAGCTTCACGTCCTTGTAATTGATGTCGTCGATCTTTTCGACGCAGAAACGGCAAACCTTCTTGCGGCGGAAATACGCTTTCTTCTGCGTGGCTACGGCCTTGTCGCCGCCGGTGGGGCGTTGTCCGGCACTGCCGGGTCTTCCTTTGAATTCTGGCATGGGATCTCCTTACGCCTCCTTGGGCCCCGACGGGGGCGCCTCTTTGGGCAGGCCGGGCATGGCCGGCGCGGGGGCGCCTTCGCCCATCAGTTGCTGCGCGACCGAGGGTTGCGGCGCGGACGGCGCGGCAATGGACTTGCGATGCGCCCGTTTGTCGCGGTCCTTCTTGCGCTTTTCGAGGCGCTTCAGCGTCTCGTCGATGCGCACCGTCAGAAACTTGATGACCAGGTCCGAGACGCGCAGCCGACGCTCGAATTCCTTAACGGTTTCCGGACCCGCAGTGAACTGGAACAGGACATAAGCGCCCTCGCGGTACCGGTCGACTTTGTAGGCCAGCTTGCGCTTGCCCCACTTTTCCACTTTATCCACCGTGCCGCCGGCGTTCGAGACGGTCGTCTTCATCTGTTCGATGAAGGCGTCCACCTCTTCGTCCGGCGCGTCCGGCTTCGCTATAAACAGCTCTTCGTAGATTCTCATGCTTCCTCGTTTGAGCCTGGGGCGCGACGATTGAATCTCGTCATGGCCTTTTCGACGCCTTCGGCAATTATGGAGACAACCGCGTCGGCCCCATCGGCCACCAGTTGCTCCAATTCCTTACGCAGCGAGCGCTTCCACGGCGACAGCAAATAGTCTATCCCGCTGCTTAGCGGGTGGCCGGGATGAATCCCCAAGCGCACCCGTACAAAATCGGTCGTGCCCAGGCTGCGGATCGCGGAGTCGACTCCGTTGTGGCCGGCGGAGGAGCCGCGCGGCTTGATGCGCAAACTGGTCCACGGCAGGGCCAATTCGTCGTACACCAGAATCAGATCCGCTGCCGTGAGCAAATGCTTCTCCATCAGCGGCGCGAGCGACGTACCGCTGAGATTCATAAATGTCTGGGGCTTGGCCAGCATCGCATCGCGGCCGGCGATCTGCCCCACTCCTGTCAGCGCCTTCGAATCCCGCCTGGTGACGCGGATATTGTGCATTTCCGCGAGCCGGTCCACCACCATGAAACCCAGATTGTGCGGGGTGTTGGCGTATTCCTCGCCCGGATTTCCCAGGCCAGCCACCAGGAACATGGTGCGCTACTTCTTCTTGGGCTTGGCCTCTTCGGCCGCTTCTTCCTTCTTGCCCTTCTTGATGACTTCCGGTTCGGCGGCGGCCGGCGTAGCGGCGGCTTCGGCGGTGGGCGCAGCCTCGGCAGCCGGCTTCACCTCTTCGGCGCGCATGGTCACAATGTGCGCGATCACGGTTTCGGGCGCTCCGATCAACTTCATGGAGCCAGTCAAGGGCAGGTCGCTGAAGCGCTTGCTCTGTCCGATCAGCAACTCGGTTACGTCCACCGTAAAGCCCTCGGGGATCTCATCCGGCAGGCACTCGATTTCGGCCGCGCGGGTGATGACTTCGAGCAGACCGCCCTGCGTCTTGACGCCTTTGGCCTCGCCGGTGGTGCCCAGCGGGATGGATACCCGGATGCGCTTGGTCAGATCGATGCGCTTCAGATCCGCATGCAGCAGCGTGCCGCGAATCGGGTCGTTCTGGTAATCCACCACCATGACCGGCGTGTTCTCGCGGCCCTCGATATCCAGGTTAAAGATGGTGTTGTAGCCGCTGGCCGAGTGTACGATCTGCAGAATTGCCTTGGGACTGACGGCCACTGTGACGGGTTCTTTGTATGCGCCATAGACCACCGCCGGGATCAATCCCGAGCGGCGCGTACGGCGCGCTTCGTTCTTGCCGCGCGATGCACGGGGCTGCGCAGCAACGGTTATCTCTTTTCTCACTGCATTTCTCCTTCAAGGGCCGCAAGTCCGATTCCAACCGCTCCCTGACGGTCGCGGCTCAGCGTGGGTCGCTGTTTCAGCGTGGGTTGCGTTGCCCTGATTTCGCTACACAAACAAACTGCTTACCGACGTCTCTTCGTGGATCGACTGAATAGCCCTGGCCAGCAGGGGCGCCACCGAGAGAGACCTGATCTTGCTCGAACGCCTGGCTTCGTCCGACAACGGAATCGAATTCGTAAACACAACTTCCTTCAACGGCGAAGCTTCGATGCGCTCCACCGCCGGTCCCGAGAGCACGGCATGCGTGGCGCATGCGCTCACGCTGCGGGCGCCTTTCAGTATCAAGGCCTCCGCGCCTTTCACCAAGGTGCCGGCCGTATCGATCAGATCGTCCACCATCAAACAATTCCGGCCTTCCACCGCGCCGACCACGTTCATCACTTCCGCCACATTGGGCTTCTCGCGGCGCTTGTCGATGATCGCCAGCGGCGCGTTCATCCGCTTACCAAACGCCCGTGCACGCTCCACGCCGCCTGGGTCGGGCGAAACCACGGTGAGATCCGGGATCTCCAGCGGCTTGAAATACTCGATCATTACCGGGGCCGAAAACAAGTGGTCCACCGGAACATCGAAGAACCCCTGAATCTGCGCGGCGTGCAGATCCAGCGCCATGATCCGATCGGCGCCGGCGCATTCCAGCAACGAGGCCACCAATTTCGCCGAGATGGCCACGCGCGGTTTGTCCTTGCGATCCTGCCGACCGTACCCATAATAGGGTAACACTGCCGTGATGCGGTCCGCTGAGGCGCGCTTGGCTGCGTCGATCATGAGCAGCAATTCCATCAGGTGATGGTCGACCGGACGGCAGGTTGGCTGGATCAGAAAAAGATCGGCGCCGCGGACGTTTTCCTGGAACTGGAGATACACTTCGCCATCCGAGAATGTCTCCAGCATCAGATCGCCGAGTCCCAGGCCCAACGACGCGCAGATCTCTTTGGAGAGGCACGGATTGGCGGTGCCGGAGAAGACTTTCAAACGATCGGGAGTCAGCGCCCGGATGGGCTTAACGGCGGCCATATTTTTCCTTCAATGTGCGGCCGGAGCGTGCGCCACCAAAGACTGCGGTAGCGCGCCCGGCTGACCAGCGAGATCGGGAAAACACTTGCGTCGTGAAATGTTTTTGCAGCGTGATTTACCTGTTCCCGGGTACGAAACAAACCGAAGAGCGCCGAGCCGCTTCCGGTCATCATTGCCGGATTCGCACCCAGCTTAACGAGCCGCTGCTTCAAGGCAGCGAGTTGCGGGAACTGCTCGAAAACTACTGTTTCAAAATCGTTAACGCCCCGCGCGCCGGGCCCAACCCCAAGTTCACCCCAGACCTGTGACTGGAAACTAACTATTTTATTTTGTTGCGATTCGGTTGTCAATCGGGGGGTGAGGGCGCGATAGGCGACGGCGGTGGAAACGTGTACGGCAGGCGCGACGAGAAGCCCGCGGCGCGCAGGCGAATCGGGCAGCGGATACAGTTCGGTTCCGCGGCCCAGGGCGGCGACGGCCCCGCCCACCAGGAAAAACGGCACGTCGCTACCCAGTCCGGCAGCCAGTTCCATGAGGTGCGGCAATGCCAGGCGGTGTCCGGCCAGGGCGGGCAGCGCAAGCAGGACGGCGGCGGCGTCCGACGATCCGCCTCCCAAACCGGCGCCCATGGGGATTCGTTTGCGCAGCCGGAATCGGACCCGGGCGGCGACCCGCATGGCATCCAGGACCAGGGTGGCGGCTTGCGCGATCAGGTTATCCGGGATGTCGACATCGCCGTCGATTTGAATCGTGGTGTCACGTGCCTGGGTGTACTCGACGTCGATGATATCGGCCAGCGAGATGGTCTGGAAGATGGTACGGATTTCGTGATAGCCATCCGGGCGCGCGTGCAGGACGCGCAGATCCAGGTTGATCTTGGCGAGGGCGCGCAGGCTGGCCTGGCGGGTCTGGCTCATTGGTTATCCCTAGTATTACAACCGGTCAGAATCTCGTGGGGCAGGCCCCCGGCCTGCGGCGGCCTCTCAGGCCGCCTCTTGTGGTCGCGGCTATGCTGGCAGGACACTCATCTATCGTACTTGAGCAGCGAAAAGACGTCGTAGCCCGGCAGTTTGGCGCGGCCGTTCAGGAACGTCAGTTCGATGGCGAAGGCCAGACCGGCGACTTGGCCGCCGGCCTGCTCGACCAACCGCGCGACGGCGGCGGCGGTGCCTCCGGTGGCCAGCAGATCGTCGACGATCAATACGCGGCTGCCCGGCGCGACGGCATCCTTGTGCATCTCCAGGCTGTCGGTACCGTATTCCAGGTCGTAGCTGACGCGCAGGGTTTCCGAGGGCAGCTTCTTGGGCTTGCGCACAGGCACGAAGCCGACGCCCAGCGCGTAGGCCAGCGCGGGCGCGAAAATAAAGCCCCGCGCTTCGATGCCCAGCACCATGTCGACCTGGGCGTTGCGGTAGTGTTCGCAAAGCGCATCGATGACGCCACGCAGCCCGGTCTTGTCTTTCAGCAGCGTGGTGATGTCGTAAAAGAGGATGCCAGACTTGGGAAAGTCAGGCACCTCGCGGATCAGCGACTTCAGGTTATCCATCGGAGTTTATCTTGCGTGCGACTGCTTTGGTTTGTGTAAAATGGTGTTGCGAAAGTAGCCGGGTAGACGCTTCCGGTAGACAAGTTCTATCTACTTTCCAACGAGCCGCCATTCTAGCACGAACGCCCCGACACCCACCGGCTCCGCACAAGCGCCGTCACGGTTACGCTAGCACTCACTATTTGCTGAGGGATCGGCGGGTCCAACCCGAATCGTCCGTCCACGATGATAATCCGTTGTATGGACCCAACCAAATGCGCAACCAAACAAAGATCGTTGAACGCCTGCGTGACGTGCACCTGATCGCATTCAAGGGAACTGAACGGCTCAGGATGCGGATCGCCGAATTGGAACGTCTTTCCCGCCGCCAACCCGAACCGGTTGTCACCGAGCGGCCAGCGAAACCACCTTCTGCTCCAACGAGGCCCGAGGTCGACATGATGACCGAACGCCAAGTTGCCGAACACCTGAACATGAGCGTCGGCAGCTTGCGTAAATGGCGACGGCTGCGCACGGGACCAAGGTTCGTAAGGATCGGGAGAGGGCTTCGATACCGGCGACGAGATGTGGAGGCGTGGCTGGATTCGTGTTCAGGGATGGCGTGATCGCTCGGTCGGCAGGCAACGGAAGCTTTACGTAGGCACTGGTGGATGCCCTTCGTTAGAGTGCTCGGAACGCCCGTTATGCTTGCGTCACCAAATTGGT
>Ga0187890_10000573_pt1 | contig 26106 bp, 27 predicted proteins | sample June2016WEW_21_1_FD_133005 | JGI IMG/M metagenome (GOLD analysis project Ga0187890, IMG submission 133005) | Peatland microbial communities from SPRUCE experiment site at the Marcell Experimental Forest, Minnesota, USA - June2016WEW_21_10 | ecosystem: Environmental > Terrestrial > Soil >... | reverse complement strand
TATGCCTCGCTGGCCTCTTTGAATTTCTCCTCGGCCGCACGGTTGCCAGGGTTGCGGTCAGGATGGTACTTGAGCGCCTGCTTGCGATAGGCGCTTTTCAACTCCTGGTCGCTGGCTTCCCGGGAGATACCCAGAACTTCGTAATAGTCTGCTTTGCTCACTCTTGTATTCAATCCTATTCGGCAGTCTGTTTTGGGTTGTGCACGATGCGCACCAGCGCCGGGCGCAAAAGCCGCTCGCGCAGCCGGTAGCCGCGGCGGACTTCCTCGGCCACGTGCTGGTCGGGCAGATCGTCGCGATCCACCGCCCCCAGCGCTTCATGCAACCGCGGATCGAACGGCTCGCCCACGGCGGGAATCGGAACCACCTGCATCTGGCGCAGAACCTCTTCCATCTGCTTGACGATCAACTCAATGCCGTGGCGCATCTGCTGCGCCGTGCCGTGCGACTTCAGCGCCAGTTGGAAGTTATCCACCACGGGCAGGAACTTCTCGACCACGCTGGCGGCGGCATAGTCGCGATCCCCAATCCGCTCGCGCTCGGCTCGCTTGCGCGCGTTTTCAAACTCGGCCTGCAACCGGCCCAGGCGGTCCAGCAACTCATCGCGTTCCGCCTTCAACTGCTCGAATTCCGCGCGGCTCACCGGCTCTCCGGGGCCGACGGGAGCTTCAATGTCCGCGGGCGCGGCCGCCGGGCCGGGGTCCGCAGCATTGTCGGGCTCTTCCGCCGCGGCGCCCGAGGCGATCTCCAGCGGTTCCGCTACGTTCAACTCGGTTTCCTTTTCTGCCATGACCCTATGCTTTCTCCTGAGAACCAACGGCACCCTGCTTCCATGATAATTCGCGCGGCCGCCGCTTTTCTTGCCGGTGAGCGGAAGTCCATATCCGAGCTTGCCCAACGTTGTGAGACTGAGCGTTCCAGGGTTTAGCCCGCCCGTTCGCCGCAACGAGTTCTTCCGCAGCCGAAGCGGTCCGCGTCCCTCAGATGAACTGGAGAATCCGGGTCCCATTCCCTCAGTGCGCATGGCCGCGTCGGCGGTGGCCTTCGGCTGCGCCGCCGGTCAGTTCTTCGATGGGGACGACGCAGCCCTCAATTTCCTCGCAACCGGTGTGCTCGAACTGGATGGTGCTGTGGCTGATCTGGAAGTGCTCCTTGAGAACGTGGTTGAGCTTGACCAGGATGGAGGCGCTCTCCGACGGGAGAATATCGGCTATGGTGACGTGGCAGGCCAGCGCGCGGGAGTTCGAGCCGAGGCTCCAAACGTGCAGATCGTGGACGTCGACGACCCCTTCGACCCCTTCCATGGCGGAGCGGATGGCGGGAAGCGAGACGCCGCGGGGTGTGCCTTCGAGAAGGATGTTGAGGGTTTCGCGGACGATGCTCACGCTGGACCAGAGAATCAGCGCGGCGATAAGCAGCGAGAGGATGGGGTCGATCCGGTTCTGGCCGGTGACGAGGATGCCCGCGCCTCCGGCGATGACGGCGGCGGTGGAGAGCGTGTCGCCGGCCATGTGGAGAAAGGCCGAGCGCAGGTTGAGGTCGCGGGCCACGCCCCACAGCAGGGCGGCGATGACGCCGTTCATCAGCACGCCGGCCGCGGCCACGATCATCATCAGGCGGGGTTGAACGGCAATGGGCGCCGAGAGGCGGTGGACGGCCTCGATGACGATCCAGAGCGCGATGACAATGAGGGTGGCCGCGTTGAAGAAAGCGGCGAGCACGCCGGCGCGCTGGTAGCCGAAGGTCTTGGAGTTGCTGGCGGGGCGGGACTGAAGGTAGACGGCGGCAAAGCTGAGCAGCAGGGCGAGAAAGTCGGAGGCGTTGTGGCCGGCCTCGGAGAGCAGCGCCAGCGAGTGGGCGCGCAAACCGGCCACGAAGGTGACCGCGACATAGGCGAGCGTGGCTGCCAGCGAGAAACGTAATACGGATTTTGTTCGGCTGGCGCCGGGCGAAGAGGGCGCCCCGTGGAGGTGCATGGAGACAGTGTAACCGGGGTAGGGTATGGGCTGCAAATTCAGCGCAGGCCCAAGACATGGAATCCAAAGCGAATCGTGCTATAGAAGCAGGGGTGCGTGTTTGGTCCTCTGGATATTCAGCTCCCCGGCTGGCTCTGTGGCGGCTGCGGCAGGACATCGGCGGAACAGCGCCGCGCGTACATCCAGAGATAAAAAACGCTCATGAGCAGCAGAGTCAACGGAGTGGGAAAGACCCAAATGGCGGTAAGTATCTGCCCGGAAATCCCGGTTGCCGGTATATGCAAGTTGTCCTTAAGCCCCGTCAGCAGCATCCATGGGAAGTCGCCGGTCAACACAATTGCCGCGGTATTTATCAGGAGCGCAAACCGCGCCATCCGGCCTCCCTCAGCCCAAAGCATGGCGCAAGCCGGGACGGAGAGCAGCAAGAGCTTTGCATCGTGGGGCCGATGATAGGTAGGAAGCATAGTAAGGGCCGCGATCGCCGCCAACGCCAGCCATGCTCTCGCGGGCGAGGAGCGGAATCGCAGGGTAATGAAGACCCACACGAGCAGCAGCGGCGCGCATAAAAGGTAAGTTACCGGATTGTAGATGCGCGGATCGTCGCGAAAAACGCTTATAGCCGATTGCAGGCTGATCACCATATTGAGGGCATATTTGCCGGTTGCAGCCAAGGCCGGATCGTTGTAAGCGCCGTGCGCCAAAGAGTTCATAAGATTGGAGTGCAACTCGTTCATCCAATTCGGCGCTGCCATCGAGACCCACAGAACTGCCGGCACGCACAGAACAACGGTCACCAGCAGCGTTTGCAGTGCGCGTTTACGGTATATTGCGCCCGCCAGCAAGAAATAAAGCCAGACCAGACCCGAATCATGAGGCTTGATTGCGATGCTGACAGCAAGGCACAAGATGCCAACCGGAACAAACCTATCTTCAAGAAAGCACCAGACAGCCACAACGCAGAGGCTTATAACAATCCCTGCCGTATTGCCAACCATAAAAACTATTTCGCTGTTGGCAAGGAGGAAGCCGATAAGGACGCCGGAGAGCAGTGGCGCAAAGCCTGCGCCGACATCCCACATCAGAAACCCGGCCAGGATAAGGCCCCCGGCGGTGAGTGCTATCCACAGAATGTGTGCGGGGCCAAACGGCAAGACGGCCATGGGTGTAAGAAAAAACAATGTTGTGGGCGGATTGATGCCCACAGACGCCAACTGCTCAAATAAATAATCACGATTCGGATCTGCCGGCAATTTCACGGCATCCGCCCGATAGACGCGCCGCACCTCACTTGCTTTGTAAGGGTCGCCGTGCTGAACAAGGCAGCGAGCGCCATAGTAAACCGATTTGAAATCCACCATCGAGAATGGGGAGGTAACTTCCAGGGCGGAGCCATGAAAAAGGAATGCCGCAGCCCCTAATAGCAGCAAAATCATGCCATCCGACCGCTTCTTTGTCACTCTGCGCCTCCTCTTACTGTTTGCTTCTCTGAAGGCGGCCTTCCCAGCGAGCCTCCAAGCGGACTCCCAGATCATATACGACGCGAAGTGTTCCTCGATTGTTGGCAGGTCCGCCCTCTCATCATTCGGCCCAGATCGACCACGGGCTCTATGAGAGCCCTAGCCGCGTCCGGGGCGCAGGTGGCTCGTATCCGAGGGCTCACGGTCGTCGCACGAGGACAGGACCGGCAGGCCGGCGCGCAAGCCGGACCATTCTTCGGCCACCACGATGCTGTTGTGGTGGTTGCCGGGCTGGTAGCGAACCGTGCACGGGAAGCCGGCGCGGACCTGAGCCGCGTCGAATACCTCGGCCATGTTCGTTATGTCCTGAGAGCACTCGTAGTCCACGCTGGCGATGCGATAGTGGTAGACCAGCATGGTGAGCGTGCGGCCGTCCTCGCCGTCGACCTCGCAAGTATCCAGCAACATGCCGTCCACGAGGCGGCCGAACTGGACCAGAAACTTGCGCCGGGCGCGCTCCAGCTCCTCGGCCGTGGGGCGCTTGCGGAGGACGAGCCAGAGTGCAACAGCCGCCATAATGGCTATCGAGGCCGTGCCGGCGGCAATCTCCCAGGCAGTTGTGCTGAGGTGGGTCATTCTGAACCGGACTCATCCCCCAATGGTTCCAAACCAAGGATACGCCGGAAGGAGACCGGGGCAGATGGATCGATATTGCCATCAACGCCGGGATTCCCGCTGCGATATACTCAGGTCTGTATCTTTGAAGGAGTTCCGGCCTGCCGGACGCCCTATTTCCGGAGGTTTTCCTTGGTCCTGAGCAAGAGATCGACCGCGACAGAACATTCCCGGGCGCGTTCCACGACCGTGATCTGCGTGCGGCGCAACGGCGATGTGGTGATGGCCGCCGATGGCCAGGTTACGCTGGGCGATCACGTTCTGAAGCACTCGGCCAAAAAGATACGGCGGCTCTACCAGGAGAAGATTCTGGCCGGATTCGCCGGCTCTACGGCAGACGCTTTCAGCCTCTTTGCGCGCTTCGAGACCAAGCTGGAGCAGTACGCCGGGAACCTGAACCGCGCGGCTGTCGAACTGGCCAAGGACTGGCGCACCGACAAGATGCTGCGCAACCTGGAGGCCCTGCTGCTGGTGGCCGACAAAGGGCAGACGTTTCTGATCTCCGGTTCGGGCGACGTGATCGATCCCGACGAGCCGCTGGCGGCCATCGGCTCCGGCGGAAGTTATGCCACGGCCGCCGCCCGCGCGCTGATGGAAAACACCGACATGAGCGCTCGCGAGATTGCCGAGAAAGCCATGAAGATCGCCGGTGAGATTTGCATCTATACCAACGACCGCATCACCATTGAGGAGTTGAAGGGCTAGCGGAAGGTTTCGCAGCCCCGTTCATTCATGGCCATCTACCTTCCCGCATCCGCCGAAGAACAGGAACTCTCGCTGGACGAGCTGACTCCGCGCGAGATTGTCGCCGAGTTGGACAAGCACGTGGTGGGCCAGAAGGCCGCCAAGCGCGCTGTGGCCATCGCGCTCCGCAATCGCCAGCGCCGGCAGAAGCTCCCCCCCGATCTGGCCGACGACATCATGCCCAAGAACATCATCATGATCGGCCCCACAGGCGTGGGCAAGACGGAGATTGCGCGCCGGCTGGCCAAGCTCACGGGATCGCCGTTCCTCAAGGTCGAAGCCTCGAAGTTTACCGAGGTGGGTTATGTGGGGCGCGATGTGGAGTCGATGATCCGCGACCTGGTCGAGATCGCCATCGACATGGTGCGGGAAGAGCGCCTGGAAGAGGTAGAAGACCGGGCGGAGATGAACGCCGAGGAGCGGCTGCTGGACGTGCTGCTGCCGCCTCCGCCGCCCGCGCAGCCGGCCGCCGAGGGCCAACTGACGCTGCCCGGGAGCGACAGCCACCAGCGCTCGCGAGAGAAGCTGCGCCAGCAGTTCCGCGAGGGCAAGCTGGACGAGCGCATGGTCGAGCTGGATGTGCGCGAGCGCAATACGCCGCAGTTCGGCATCATCAGCAACCAAAGCCTTGAAGACATGGAGATGAACCTCAAGGATATGCTGCCGAATATCTTCGGCGGCAGCTCGAAGAAGCGCAAGATGAAGGTGGGCGATGCCTTCGATTACCTGGTGCAGGAGGAAGAGGGCCGGCTGATCGATATGGATTCGGTGAACCGCGCGGCCACTGAGCGGGTCGAATCGAACGGCATCATTTTTCTGGACGAGATAGACAAGATTGCCGGGCGCGAGAGCGGGCACGGGCCGGATGTTTCGCGCGAGGGCGTGCAGCGCGACATACTGCCCATCGTGGAAGGAACCACCGTGAACACGCGCTACGGCATGGTGCGCACCGACCATATTCTCTTCATCGCCGCCGGAGCGTTTCATGTCTCCAAGCCCAGCGATCTTATCCCCGAGTTACAGGGGCGCTTTCCCATCCGGGTTGAGTTGCAGTCGCTCACCGTGGATGACTTTCTGCGCATTCTCACCGAGCCCAAGGCATCGCTGACCAAGCAATACTCGGCATTGCTTGAGACCGAGGGAGTCAGGCTGGAGTTTGCTCCCGAGGCTCTGCGCGAAATGGCCGAGTTTGCTTTCAAGGTAAATGAAAATACGGAAAACATCGGGGCGCGGCGGCTGCATACGATCATGGAACGCGTGCTTGAAGACGTGAGCTTCCTGGCGCCTGACGTGGCCCGCCGCGCGCCGGACGACGCGGCTGCCGCGGCGCTCTCCGAAGCTATCAAGCGCGAGTCGTCCGCGCCGCTGCCGTACGAGGAGCGCATGACCGCCTCCGGCCCGGAAAAGGTCTTCCTGATCGGCCCCGAATATGTAAGGCAGATGGTCGCGTCCACCGTGCGCGATCAGGATTTGAGCCGCTACATACTGTAGCCGGCGATCAGTTTTCTAGTTGCGCAGAGCGCGGGCGTCCGAGCAAAAGGAGAGAACCATGAGCAATTCCGAACTGCACCACAAGGTCAGCTACATCGAGTTTGCATCGACCGACATCGCGCGGACGAAGAAGTTTTACGGGGCCGTCTTCGGCTGGACTTTTCAGGACTGGGGCCCGGACTACATAAGCTTTGCAGGCGCGGGGGTTGAAGGCGGCGGCTTCTACAAGACCGATCCGCATGAGGCGCAGCCAAAGACTGCGCCGCTGGTGGTGCTCTACTCCGCTAACCTGGAGGCGACGGAAGCCGCGGTCGTGGCCGCGGGCGGCAGCATCGTAGTGCCCATCTTCGCGTTTCCCGGTGGCCGGCGCTTCCACTTCAGCGATGGAGTGGGAAACGTGCTGGGCGTCTGGTCGGAGTGAAAGAAAGTGCAGAGCGAACAGTGAGGAGAGGCCCCGGGGTTTTCGCCACGGCAGCGGAGACCGGGGCGCCTCTTGTGCCTGGACAGATCGACGATTGAAAAGCGCCAGACCTGCAGAATCCAATTGCCAACTCAAAAGGATGTGTGCCAGAATGCAGTAGTTTTTCCCCTGTTCCACTCGTAACTTCTCGAAAATCTTGGATCCGCTCCTCAAGCTGCCGTTCATCGACTTTTTCGAGACGTGTCTTCAATGGCACGGTCTACAGCCTTGCAACTCAGGTGTGCTGCCAGCCATGGTCGGCGGAAACATGGAATCCAAATTGAATGGAGGTCTGTTATGAAAGCAGGACGAAACCAGATCCTTGCCACCCTGGTTGCTTGCGCCATGGCTGTGACCGCAGCCGCTCCGGCGAACGCCCAGACAAGCACCCCCATCGGCGGCGTTACCAAATCCGACGCGGCCTGGATTGTTGTTGCTATCGCTGCCATAGGCGCGGGAATCGGGATCGGCATCTACTACACCGTTCACCATAACCAGAAACTGACCGGCTGCGCAGTCTCCCGGGCAGACGGCCTCGAACTACAGAACGAGGGCGATAAGCGGACGTACGCCCTTGTGGGAGCGATAACCACGATCAAGCCGGGGGAACGCGTTCGCGTCTCCGGAAAGCGGGTAAAGAACTCTGCCGGCCCCACCCCTCAGTTTCTGGTCGACCATCTGTCAAGGGACTACGGCGCCTGTCCGGCAATCCCATCCACGCCTTAGTGGATCGCCGGAGGCAGCATGAGAGGCTTGCGCGGCGCAAGTTCTTCGCGCACCAGCGTTAATCCTAGAATGCAGCGCTCGAAGCGGTCGGAGAGGCGCGCAAACAGAGGCGCTTCCCGTTCATACTCGCACAGGCTGAACTGGCTGACGATGTAGTAACTCTCCTTGCCGGCGATTATCAGTTCGCCCAGGCTTGGGCGACGGCGCCGTCGGCGGTTCGAGTCCATGGCTTCGGGATACATGCCGGCGACGAAGAGCGCATAGTCGCCGATATGCTTGCGCACGGCGCGCTCGGCATCGAACGACGGCGCGCTGCCGTGGACCGGGTCGGCGGCCATCATCATCTCCGATAACTCCTCGATGGGCCGGCCCGCCGCGTCGCGCACCTTGTATAACTTGTCGGCTTCGGTGAACTCGCACAGCAGGTGCGCCACGTAGCCGGTCACCTCCGGATCGTGCAGTCCCAGCTTGCCTTCATAACTGTTGCGGACCGCCTGCTGGAAGAAGGGAGCGAGTGGATGAGCCGGGGCCGGATGATTCGAAGCTTGCATGCAACCCTCCATTGGCCGCGCGCACTGCCGGCCTGCTTAGGGCGATGGCCGGTTGCTCGATTGTGTGGAAGGGACGCCAGCCGCCGCCCGTTCGTGCCGCTGTATCAGATACCTTATCGAAATCGAGATAAGTTTCACGTAAGGAAGAACAATTTTCCTGGCAGAGTGATGGGGCGATTGCGGATTTATCTGGAATCTGAAACGAAAAGAGCGGCCGCTTCGGCCGCCCTTCGTGCCCATTGATGCGCCGCGATTACGCGGTTGCCGCCGCGCGCGATTCCAGTTCGGCCAGGCGCTTGGCGAGCAGCGTCTCCAGCTTGACCAGCGCCGCCGAGAAGCCCTCAATGCCTTCCTTCAGCTTGTCCGTGGCCATGCGGTCGGCGGCATGCATCGCATCGAACGTCGCCTTGTCCACGGCGATCCTTTCAATAGGCAGCGCCTGGGCGGCCTCGGGCGAGAGCTTGCGCGGCAGTTCACCCTCGGCGGATTCCAGTTCGGCCAGCAGTTGCGGCGAGATGGTGAGCAGATCGCAGCCGGCCAGCTCCTCGATCTCGCCGATGTTGCGGAAGCTGGCGCCCATCACCTGCGTCTTGTAGCCGAACTTCTTGTAGTAGTTGTAGACCCCGGTCACCGAGATTACGCCGGGGTCTTCAGCGCCCTGGAAGTCCTTGCCGGCGTCCTTTTTGTACCAGTCGAGGATGCGGCCGACGAAGGGCGAGACGAGGGTGACGCCGGCCTCGGCCGCGGCGATGGCTTGGTGCAGCCCGAAGAGCAGCGTCAGGTTGCAGTGGATGCCTTCGCGCTCCAAAACTTCGGCGGCGCGAATGCCCTCCCAGGTGGAGGCGATCTTGATGAGGATGCGGTTGCGGCCGATGCCCGCATGGTCGTATTGGGCAATGATGGCGCGGGCCTGGGCGATGGTGGCCGCAGTGTCATAGGAGAGGCGGGCGTCCACCTCAGTGGATACGCGGCCGGGGACGATGGCCAGGATCTTCTTGCCGAAGGCGATGGCCAGCCCCTTGAAGGCCAGGTTGGCCACGGCCTCGTCGGTTGCGCCGTCGCCCAGTTCCTTGCGCGCGTCCAGCAGCACTCCGTCCACGATGGGCTGGTAGTGCGGCAACTGCGCGGCGGCGGTGATCAGCGACGGGTTGGTGGTCGAGTCCTGAGGGCGGAACTTGCCGATGGCCTCGATGTCGCCGGTGTCGGCCACCACCACGGTGTACTGGCGCAACTGCTCAAGCAAGTTTCTGGGCAGATTCTGGGGCATGATTCCTCCTGGGGAAGAGCGCTCCGGTTGCGGAGCGAGTACGGAATCAGTTTATCGCTGTTGTGTGTCGATACGAAGAATCCGGCCGGAGAGTCCCAAGTGCCAAGGTCCGGAGACGGGGCGCCAGGGAGGGATGCTCTTGGCAACCACCCGCCGTCAAAAAAAGTGCTTGACATATTCCTATATGAGCATGTAATGTTCCGTCATGGCAAGAGCGAGTACCACTTCGGATGCCTTCAACGCGGTTGCCGAGCCTCGCAGACGGGAGATTCTGCGCTATCTTGCCGGAGCCGAGCGGCCAGTCGGAAGGATTGTGACGGCCCTCGGCCTGGAGCAGCCTTCGGTCTCCAAGCACCTGCGCGTGCTGCGCGACGTGGGGCTGGTTCGGATGCGCTGCCAGGGCCGCCAAAAGCTGTACCGGACCAACGCCGAAGCGATACGCCCACTGCACGAGTGGGCGGGAACCTTCGAGCGTTACTGGCAGCACCAGTTGAATCGAACCAAGGAACGCGCGGAAGCGATGGTCCGCCAGGACTCACCGGAGTTGAATTCCCCAGACCCCAATCCCAAGGAGAAATGACGATGCCCACCGACCAGACCCTGGAAAACATCACCTTTACGCTGAATCAGGAGATCCACGTCAAGGCGCCCCTGGATGTAACCTTTGCCGCGCTGCTCGAGCAACTGGGGCCCGGCAACGAGACACATGAAGGCAAATCTCTCAACCTGAAGATCGAAGCGTGGCCCGGCGGACGGTGGTACCGCGACCTGGGCGATGGCAATGGGCATTTCTGGGCCGTTGTGCAGGCCATCAAGCGGCCCACGCTACTGGAGTTCGCCGGTCCGATCTTCGCCTCCTTCCCGCTGGTCAACAACGTGCAATACCGGCTGAAAGAGGTCGAGGGTGGCACTCTGATCGTCTTCCGCCACACAGCGCTCGGCCTGCTCACTGCCGATCACAAGGCGGAGATGCCCAAAGGCTGGGCCGCGATGCACGAACGCGTTCGCAGGCACGCCGAGGCCGGCTGACGGCAGCCCGCATCGCAATCGACGAGCCGCGTGTTATCCCAGAATTATGCTGAATTGAGACCTACGGGATGTGGGCCACCTGCCTCCACCCCACGGACGAAGACCTGTCGGTGGGGTCCCCCGGTTCGGGACACGTGGCCCCTTGCCTTGCGTGGACTTGGACGACCCTTCGGCGTTTTCGGGGGCTGACCCGTGGCTTGTGGGCGTTCGTGCGGTCCCAGGTCCCCAAGGGCGAGGGACCTGGGGCACCCAGATTCTTGTGTGGGGACATGGGCCACCCGCTGGCGAGTCAGCGAGTGAGTGGGCGAACAATGGCTCCACGGCTGGGCAGCGTGGTCTCCCACCCTAAAGCCCGCCTCGTTGCGGCGCGCTTTAGAGTGGGCACCAGCCTGCTTCCCAACCTCGTCTTGTCCGAAGTTAGGACCTGAGCGACCGGTGGGATAAAACGCCTGTTTCAGGCGGCCCGGGTTCCGTCTTCCTCTTAAGCTTTTTGTCAACTACGGCTTGAAGACGATTGATGCAAAGGTACCGGCCAATTCGGCGGTGCCAATCCCCTGACCAACGGTGACGAACAGTTCGTTTGTTGCCCCATTGTTTGTGGTCCCGCCGCCGAAGGCAACTCCCCAGAGGTTGTTGAGGACAATCTTCCTCCCGAACTCGTCTCTTATCGTACCGACAAACTTCCCGGTAACCGGATCGAACGCATTGATGGTGCCCTCGACGGAGTTGTTTGAAACCAGCAGCGTATTGCTCAGCGGCCCAAAATTGCTGGGAGCGGCGGCAATGCCCCAAGCCTGATTTAGCGGCAGTCCTTGAATCAGCGTCTTCACGAAGGTGCCGTCCTCCTTAAAGAGGTCGACGTAGCCACCGGCGCCGACGTTTGGTACGGCATACGTGACGTAAACCAGGCCATTGATGTCCTGGACGCCAAATACCGAGAAAGTCGATGGGATCGACGGGTCTCCAAACGACCCCACCAGGTTGAAGTTGCCGTCGAACATATCGATTTTATTGTTGGTGTTGTCCGCCGCGTAGAGGAAATTCCCCGAAGTCTTGCTGGTGATGGCCAGGCCTGTGTAACTCGCCTTGCTGGCCGACTCGTCTGCGACGAGGGTCGCCAGGTTTTTGTTCAGGCCCGGCCAGGCACTGATCGTGCCGTCTAGCGTGGCAAAGATGAAGGACGAGGACACGCCCGAAACCTGGAAATCCGTCTTCGATCCGTTGAAAACGATTCCCGTCGGTGTGCCAGGACCGTTTAGGCCTGTCGGCTCGACCGGTCCATTTCCGGCGGTGGGAATCACAACCTTGAGTGCCTCTTGAGTTCCGGCTGCGTTATAGAGGGTCGACCAGCCGGTGTCGTTGTCGCTGATCCACCAAGGCGAACCGGCGCTCCGAGCTAATCCCCAGGGATTGGCCAGCAGTGGATCGATGGTCGGGGCATGCGAATCGACTTGATTCGAAACTAGATTGGTAAGGTGGTATTGTGCTTGGGCCAGGGCCGGAACCATGAGAAGAACGAGGCCGAGGCAAGGGGCGACTGCGGTCCTACGAAACAGCATATTTCACTCTCCAGGGGGAAATTCAGGAGCAGAGGAAGGTCGAAACCACCGGTCGGAGCGACTGGGGCACGGAACCTTCTCTGGCCTGCTAGCTCGTGATCGTAGGCCGGGTCGCGACCCCAAGTTGTCATCGGTTTGTCACCGGTCTGCAAATTTCTCGCGTTTGGAATAGTCCTGTCGCGCCTTTGCGTAGGGAAGCGATGTGGCGGCCTCTTCGGCGACGACATCAAGAACATTACTCATGAAAAGTTGGCTTGTCGCAAGGTTCTTCCGAGTTGTGGCATTGTTCGGGCTGGATCAAGAACAACCCGGAAGCTCGATTGCAACCTCGGCACGGCTCATGCTCATTGTTCTTCCGGCTGAACCGTGTTGGCCAGGACGCCGAGGCCGGGGATGCTCACCTCTACTCGATCCCCAGCCTTGAGCGGGCCTATGCCGGAGGGAGTTCCGGTTAGGACGAGGTCGCCGGGTTCGAGCGTCATGGCGGCGGTGATGTGGGCGAGCAGATCGGGAATGGGAAAGATGAAGTCGAGGGTTGAGCCGCGCTGGCGGAGCTCGCCGTTGACGCGGGTTTCAAGGGTGAGGCCGGCCTCGGGGTCGAGCTCGTCGCTGACCCAAGGGCCGACCGGGCAGAAGGTATCGAAGCCTGTGGCGCGGGTCCACTGGCCGTCCTTGGCTTGAAGATCGCGGGCGGTCACGTCGTTGGCCAGGGTGTAGCCGCGGATGGCGGAGCGCCAGTCTTCGGGCTTGAGGTGGCGGACGCGGCGGCCGATGACCAGCGCCAGCTCGCCCTCGTAGTCCACGCGGGCTGAGGCGGGGGGCATGCGGACGATGCCACTTGGCGGCAGGAGCGACGACGGCGGCTTGAGGAAGAGCAGGGGTTCGGAGGGAACTTCGCCGCCCATCTCTTTGACGTGGCCGCGATAGTTGCGGCCCACGCAGACGATCTTGGAGGGCGTGACCGGGGCAAGCAGGGTGGCGGCGCTGAGCGGTCCCGGCTCGAAGCTGAAGCTCCACGAAGTGGATCGGCCGTGGGTCAGCCGGAAGGCCAGGTCTTCTTCGGGCGCGCGGGCCAGGTCAACGATGCAGGGCTCCGAGCGGGGCTCGCCGTTGGGCTCGGCGGCGCGGTCTTCCACGACGCCGTAGTGGGCTTGATCGTCGAGCAAGAAGCGGCAGTATCTCATGGGAACTCCTCCTGGCGCGGGCTGGCGGCTAGGGGTTGGGCGCGGTCTCTTCGGCTTCGGCGGAGCGGGCGCTTTCGTGGCCGCCCTGGTCGATGGCGGTGACGGCATAGCGGTAGGTGCGGCCGGGCTGAATGCGGGAGTCGTGGAAGGCGGGACCAACCAGCGGCTGCGCGGGCGAAATGCGCTGCCAGCTCTCGGCGCCCTCGCGCCTGTAGACGGCGTAACCAGTCAGGTCGGCTTCGGTGTTTGGCTGCCAACTGAGGTCGATTGCGGCCTCCGAAACGGCACTGGGGGCGGTCGCGACGGCGGCGAGACCCGTGGGCACGGCGGGCGGAAAGACGTCCAAGGCCTCGACGCGAACGGGCGCGGAGAGTGGACCGGCCAGCTCCAGGGTCTGGCTGCCCACGGTTATGCGGGCGACGCGCTGGGCGCGATACTCATAGGTTTGGCCAAAGCGAATATCCTTGTCGAGCGCGCGGCCGGCTGCGTCGGAGTCTACCAGCAGGCTCTGCTCCAGCGGTTCGGGCGCCGGGGCAAGGATGCCCTGCTGGGATTTGGGTTTTGCATCCGGCTGAGGCGTGAGCAGGGTGCGATGCAGCCGGATGGCCGCTTGGCTGAAGGGCGGCGCGCTGGGCGAATCAGGCGTCCAGCGCAGGGCTACGCCGTCTTTGCGCACCTCGGCAGTCAGGTTGGCCACGGCGGCGGGCGCTTCGCCGGCCAGCACGACAGCGGCATTGGAAAGGCCCGCCGAGCGGCCCTTGCGGTTGGGCAGCTCGACAAAGCAGGCGAGTTTGCGGGGTGCGCCGGCGGCCAGCGCCGGGGGGAGCGTCTCGGTGAAGGAACCAGCGGCTCCGGGGGCGAATAGCAGGTTGGCGGGAACAGGCGCGCAGGCATTTTCGTCTTCCTTATGGCAGACGCGCACCGGGAGATTGCCCTTCAGGAGCAGCTTGTCGGTGTTCCTCCTGGGCATGGTCCAGGTGAGCGAGACCTGGTTACCGGCGCGGGTAGCGGAGAGATTCGTCACCGGGTCAGGCAGATTGAGCGAGGGCGGCATGGGCGCGCCCGGCGTTCCGCAACCGGTGAGGACGAAGCCGATTGTCAGAATGGTGGACAAGACGGCGGAGCGAGCGGCGGGCAGCGCGGCCCATCCCAATTTGTGTCCTGGTCTCATCGCCCTCCCAGTCTATCCGAGGGGGCGGGGCGAGCGCGCGGGAATGGATTGCGGCGGGACAGAGTGGGCGCGGACTGAAGCCGCAGCGGCGCCACGGCTGGCCGCTACTTGGCGGCGGGCTGCTTTGCCGGCGCGGCCTTGGCGGCTGGCTTCGCCGGCGAGGCAGTGTCGGCGAGGGCCTTGTCGATGACCTGGAAAAGCTGCGTATCGGGGTGCTGCACCTCGATGAAAGGAGCGCCTTTGCTGTTGGAGGTAACGATGAAGATGGTTGGGGTTTGCGTGATGCCGGTGCGCCTGCCCAGTTCGCCGTCGGCTTTGATCGCATCAGCCAGCTTGCCTTGCGGATCCATGGCAAAGGGAAGCTGTATCTTGTGGCTGTCCGCAAACTTCTGGGTGAACTGGCGGAGTTGGTCGGGGTTGTAGATGGAGGACTGATTGGCGAAGACCTCATTGCGGTACTCGTCGCCGAGAGCCTTGCTCTTGGAGTCGAACCAGCGGGCGTTGACGGCCGCGATCGGGCTCCAAATGTGGTTTGGGATCAGAAAGTCGTGGCGCACCCAGGGAATCTTGTATTGGGCGGCGGCCGCTTTGACAAACGGGTTGGCGTGGCCGCAGGCGGGGCACTCCATGTCGGCAAACTCGACGATGGCGACGCGTGCGCCGGCGGGCGGATGGAGCGCCGTGGTATCGAGCACCTGGGTTCCGGCCGACGGAACGGCGAACTGGGCGCGGGCGCCGGCGGCAACAGCAAGAAGCGAAGCGAGGCAGAGAAACAGGGCGGCGCGGTTGCGGTGAGCGGAAGCGGGTTGGGCAAGACGCAATAAGTCGAACATGGCGGTTGGACGGCTCCCTAATGGGATTGTAACGGGAGAGAAACGGCGAGCGGTAGGGTTCATTGCCGGTCGCGGCGGCGGGCGGCCATCCACTGGCGCCACTTGTAGTCGGCGAACAAGAAGGCGGCGATGAATACGGCGGCGAGGAAGGCGATGAAAATCTTCATGGCAAAACAGGGATCAGGGGTCAGAGATCAGTGAAACCCACCCTAGCGACAAGTACAAAAACGTCGCGAGGTTGGGGCACCCAGATGTGTGATGCTCGCCCGCGTGGGCGGTTGCTTTCTAGCGGCCTACGACCAAGACGACAAAGCTGCCGGGAACGATAGGCGGGCGGGGACGCGGATTGTCGGGGGTTGGGCCGGGCCGGGGGCCGAATTCGGCGGTGACCAGGTAGATGCGGTCGGCGGCGGGATCGTAGGCCATGGTGCGGGCGCCGCGCTGCGTGGGAAGGCTCTCAACGGTCGGGTAGCCGGGGGCCGCGGCATCAATCACGGAAAGGATTCCCTCGCCGCAGGAGGCGAAGGCCAGCTTTTGCGCCGCGTCCCAGCCGGCCGCGTCGGGGCCATCGGCGATGGCGGGGTTGGCCAGCACCTTGCCGGTATTGGAGTCGACCACGGCCATGTGCTTGCCGCCGCAGACCGGGAAGAGACGGCTGCCGGCGACGTCGAAGGCCAGGCCGCTGGGGCCGTCGCAGCCGGTGAGCGGCCACTCGGCTGTGAGCTTGTCGGTGTGGGCGTCGAGGCGCACGATCTCGCTCTTGTCTTCAATGTTGTCGAAGACCGCTCCTTTGCCGTCGACGGCGGGAAACTCGGGCTTGCCGGGCAGTGGGATGGTTGCCAGCACTTTTCGCGTAGCCGCGTCGATGACGGAGACGTCGTGGCTGCGGCCGTTGAAGGCCCAGACGGTTTGGGTGGCCGGCTCAAAGACGATGCCGTCGGGGTTCTGGCCGGTGGGGATGGTGGCCACGGTGGCCAAGGTGGCGCGATCGAAGACGACTACGGCGTTGCCGCCGCCGTCGGAGATGTAGCCGAACTTACCCGCTGTGTCGAGGGCGAAGCCGTGGGTACCGTGCAAGCCGGCGATGGTTCCAACAGGCTTGCCGGTCTGGGTATCTAGAACGTCGACGCGAGCGCCTCGGGTGAGGTAGAGGCGGTGGGCCATGGAGTCGACAAGCAGGTAATCCCAGCCGCCGTCGCCGCCGATCTTCCAGCGGTCGAGGATCTTGTAGGGCTGCTGCGCGCAGACCAGGGCGGGGGCGGCAAAGAGGCCGCACAACAGGGCCGCGGCCGCGAAGGACCGGACAGCGAGGCGAAAGCTGGAAGGTATAGGCATCGAAGGCTCCGTGTGAAACTCGAACGGGGGCAAGAATACCACCTTCATGTTTCAACTGCTCCCTGGCCCCTGATTCGATAAACTCAAAAAGACGGCCAACCGCCCCGGAGCCCTCTTGCACACTTCCACCGAAGAACGCCTCATCCGCCCCGCCCGCAACGTCCGCGGAAGCCTTCGCCTGCCCGGCGACAAGTCCATCAGCCACCGCTACGGAATGCTGGCAGCCTTCGCTGAAGGCATCTCGCGGTTCACCAACTTCTCCACCGGGGCCGACTGCGCCTCGACCCTCGCCTGCATGGAGGCGCTTGGAGCGAAGGTCAACCGAATCAAGGAGGGCGAGGTCGAAATCACCGGCGTTTCCGGGCGCGTGATTCCCAGCAGCCAACCGCTGGACTGCGGCAACTCCGGCTCGACGATGCGCATGATCTCCGGCCTGCTCGCGCCGCAGCAGGGGAGCTTTACCCTGGTCGGTGACGCCTCGCTTTCGCGGCGGCCGATGGAGCGCATCCGCAAGCCGCTCGAATCCATGGGCGCGAAGCTCACCCTCACCGAGGGCCACGCGCCGCTGACCATTCATGGCACCGTGCTGCACGCCATCGACTACACCACCCCGGTTCCCAGCGCCCAGGTAAAGACCTGCATCCTCTTGGCTGGGCTCCAGACCGCAGGGAACACCAAAGTGCGAGAAGCACTCCGCACCCGCGACCACAGCGAACTGGCGCTGCGCGCCTTCGGAGCAACCCTTAGCCGCACGCTGGATTCGGTGACGATCGCCGGCCCGCAGGCGCTCCACGCCATCGACGCCGCTGTCCCCGGCGATATCTCCTCCGCGGCGTTCTTCCTCTGTGCCGCAGTGCTCTTTCCCGGCTCCAGCCTGGTGCTCGATTCGCTGGGACTGAATCCCACGCGCGCCGCGCTCCTTGACGTGCTCACCACTCTGGGCGCGCGCATCGGCGTCTTCAATCTGGAAGAAAAGAACTCTGAACTGGTGGGTACGGTTCATGTTTCCGGCCCACCGCAGGGCCTTGGATCGGCCGAGGTTAGCGGAGCACTGGCCGCCCAGCTCATCGACGAGCTGCCGGTGCTGGCAGCCATCGCCCCCTATACCAGCGGCGGCATCCGCATCCGCGACGCCAGGGAACTGCGCGTCAAGGAGTCCGACCGCATCGCGCTGGTGGCGAAGAACCTGCGCGCTATGGGCGCCGAAGTGGCCGAATTCGACGACGGCCTGGACGTTCCCGGCGGGCAGACCCTGCACGGCGCGACCATTGATTCAGGCGGCGACCACCGCATCGCCATGGCCTTCAGCGTCGCGGCTCTGCGGGCTGAAGGCGAGACGTTGATCCAGGGCGCGGAATCCGCCGCCATCAGCTTTCCGGAGTTCTTCGATCTGCTCGACCTGGTCGCGGAGAGATAAGCAGCCGTGCCCTGAAATGAAGAGGCCCGTCCGGCTTTCTCAGTAGCCGAACGGGCCTTTTTCCATGGGTTTGATTCAGCCGCGTTACTGCGCGGGCGGCGGAGTCGTCGAAGGCACATTGTCCAGCTTGGCGGGCTCCAGCCCCGGCACCAAAGGCGTCGTCTTCACATCCCCGGTCGCCGCTTCATTCAGGTTGATGCCGTAGTGCTTCAGGGTCGAAGCCAGAATCTGATACAAGCTTGCCCGGTCCTTGGCATAGGTCGCCTTGGCTATGATCAGGGTGTTTTCCGCCGAGGCCAGGCTGCGCTGCTGCGCCAAAACAAGCGCCGAAGTGGAAGCGCCCAGCCGCAGTTTCTTCTGTTCGTCCTCGAGGCTCTGCTGGTTATAGTCCCGGGCTGCCGTCGAGGCCAGAACCTGCGCCCGGTCGTTGGTCAAAGCGAACTGCTGATTCACCACCTGCATGCGAATCTGCGTATAGAGCTGCTCCAGGTGCAACTCCGCCTGGCGGTATTCCATCAGCGACCGCGCCTGCACCGATTGGTTGAATCTGTTGCGAATGGGAATGCTCAGGTTGAATCCGATGCCCTTGTCCGGGGCGGAGTTGTTGAAGGCATTCTGCGCCGCGGTTCCATAGCCGGTGGCAATCCCGGATGTGCACTCCGATCCATAAAACTCAACACTGCAGTTGGGGTTGATGGAACCGGCGATTCCCTGGCCGGCGAGATAACCGTAGACATCGAACTGCGGCAGGAGCGCATTGCGCGCGCCCTTTAGTGTGATCTCATCGTTGCGCAAGGTGAGCACCGCCTGTTCGAGTTCCGGCCTCTGCTGAAATGCTTCCTGCACCAGCTCATCGACCGGCTGCTTCTCTTCGGGAATCTCCTCCAGGCTCACGCGATCGGTGGGAATCACAGCCGCGGCCACCAGCGCCGGATCGTTGAGGTTGCGTGCAATGGCCTGCTTGATGATCTGCTGCTGGTAGTTCAGGGCGAGCTGTGAGCTGATGAGGGATTGCTTGTCCAGCGCAACGGACTGGTCGGCGTTCAGTACGTCGAGCGGCGCCATGGTGCCGATCTCCAACTGCTTGCGATTGTCGCTCGCCACCTTGCTGCTCTGTTCCAGCGCGCGCTGCTTGGCCTGCACGTCCTCATAGGCCTGCACCAAGCCCCAGTAGATCGATTCTACCTGGTTGACGGTGTACATGATCTGCTGGCGGAAAGAGGAATCGGTGATGCGCCGGTCGTTCAATGCCTGATACATGAAGCGCTTGTTGACCCAGATGCCGGCTCCCTGCAGCAGGTGCTGGGTCACCGTGGCTTTGAAGTTCGAACTCAACTGCGGGCTATACAGCGTTATGCCGTTCGAGGTTGTGGCGTAGGTGTTGTTGAAGCCGAACTGGAACTGCGTGCCCGTCACGAAGCCCTGATTGTAGGCAAAATTATAGGTGTTCGTTGAGCTGGTGCCGCCCGAGAAAAAGCTCGTCGAAGGGGCATGGTCGCGGTCAAACTGGATAGCCGCCGTTACGGATGGATCGAGGCTCTCGGGCAGTGGGCCGGCGCCTCCCGTGGTCAGCGACAATCCGGCTGTTCCCGAGCCCGCGCCGCCCGAGCCGACCGTCGTTCCTCCCGGACCGCCCCCCGTGGTAAGCGTCGAGGAAGAACCGCCCAGGGTATTGGTGACCAGGCCGGCCGGCGCGCCAAGCGGCGCTGCTCCCGTGCGCGTGCGCAGAATATCCGTATCCGCAATGTCCAGGTTGTAGCGGGCAATGGCGATATCGTAGTTGTTCTCGATCGCCAGGGCGATTGCGTCGGAGAGGCTCAAGTAAATCTTGCCGTCTTTGACCATATCGGCCAGCCGCACCGAATTGGCAAAACTGGCCTTGGGAATTCTCGTGGGCCGGTACATGTTGATCGGGTCGCCCAGAAGTCCGGCGGCGGGCCGGGAAAAATCCCGCGCCGAGGTGCGCAGGTCCAGCGGTTCGGTCAAAACGGGCGCTGGCGCCGCGGGCAGATCGGACGCCGCCTTGTCCGTTGCGGTGGTCCCTGCCGCAACCTGCTGGGCAAATCCTGAAGGCGATCCAGCAGCCAATGTCAGCATGACCGCCGCTATCGCGCGCAGCCGTTGGCCCGCCTGCCCGCACCCTGCCTTTGCGCGCTTCTCGCGCGCGGTCTTATCCTGCTGCTCGAAGACACGTCTACCGTTCAAATCCATGATTCCTCTCCACGAATTGCTGAGGCATGTGGGGTGCCATTCTTCAAGACGACCGGAGAGCCTCTACGGTCGCAAATTTGTGTGTGCCTGAGCGATTTCCGCTGCCAGCCCGGCCGGCGGGCTCCCTTTGCACTACGCACGCCGCGCCCAGTTCGTTCCAACCAGCCCGTTCCAGCCAGTACGTTGCGCGCCCTCAGCTTCACCATTCCCGGCTGGCTGACCGTCCCCACCCGCAGAAACCTGAGTATATCTCACTCCCACGCGCCGCTCCGGCGAGCGCCGCTGTCGGGTAACCTGTTGATTGGACCGATACCTGTGACAAACTTTTCCCAACCCGCGCCGCGCCTGCAAACCTGGAAGCTCACCCTGGCCTACGACGGTACGGAGTTCCGGGGCTGGCAGGTGCAGCCCGGTGAAGCCACCGTCCAGGGCGAGTTGCAAACGGCTCTGGGGCGCATCACCGGCGAATCTCCGCTGCCCCAGGGCTCGGGCCGCACCGACGCCGGCGTCCACGCCCTGGCCCAGGTGGCCAGCTTTGCTTTGCAGGCTCCCATTCCGCCGGAAAACCTGTTGCGCGCGCTCAACCGCACCTTGCCCCCATCCATACGAATCCTGGAGGCGAGACCGGCGCCAAGCGCGTTTCATGCGCGGCATTCGGCGGTCGCCAAAACCTACGAGTACCGGGTCTTCCGCGAAGCGCTTTGCCCGCCCTTCCTGGCCCGCTACGTCTACGCCTGTCCCTGGCCAATGGACGTTGAAGCCATGCAAAGGTCAGCCCGGCTCTTTGAGGGCGAACACGACTTCAGCAGCTTTGCCGCTGCCGATCCCGGACCAGCCAGCCGCGGCATCGATGCGGAGGCGGAGCCGGACCCGAGGCCGCTTCCGAGGCCTGAGTTTCAGGTTGAGCCTCCAACGCCGTCAACGGTCAGGAGAGTTTTCTCTTCTACCTGGGAACAGCGACCGAGCGAGGCCGGCGATCTGCTGGTCTATCGCGTCCGCGGCAACGGCTTCCTGCACCACATGGTCCGCAACCTGGTGGGAACCATGCTCGACGTGGGACGCGGACGCCTGCAAGTGGGCGAGATTCCGGGAATCCTCGCCGCCCGTTCCCGCTCTGCCGCCGGGCCCACAGCGCCGGCGCGCGGGCTTTTTCTGCATTCGGTGGAGTACGACGGGCAGGACTTCATCGACAAACCAAAATAAAGACTTGATTCCGTCCTAAATAAAGACTATATTTGGGGCGATAAAGAGATTCTCCCGGAGGGATTCATGCGCTATTCCACCCAGATCAAGCCCATCAGCTACGTCAAGGCCCACGCTGCCGAGCTTCTCGACCGCATCACCGAGGAGCGCGAGCCGATCATCATCACGCAGAATGGCGAGGCCCGGGCGGTGCTGATGGATGTGGCCAGCTACGACGAGATCATGCAGGAAACCCAGGCGCTGCTCAAGATTCTCGCATTCGCCGACAGGGAGATTGAGGCTGGAGACACGGTTCCCATCGAAGAGGTCATGGCGGAGTTTGGCGTGGAGGCCGCGCAAGCCTGATGGCTTTCAACGTCCGGTTCACCATTGCCGCGCGAAATGACCTGCGCGAGATTCATGCCTATATCGCGCGGAAAGACTCGCTGGAAAACGCCGGCTATGTCGCGCGGGAGATCGTTCGCGCGGCTCTGGCGCTGCGAGATTTCCCCAACCGCGGGGCGCACCCGCCGGAAATGCTGGCAAAGGGCAACCGCTCCTATCGACAGATAATCTTCAAGCCGTACCGAATTCTCTACCGGATTCGCGCGAATACGGTCTTCGTTGCCGTCGTTGCGGATGGGCGGCGAGATATGGCTTTGCTGCTTGGCAGGCGATTGCCTGGATCCTGAATCTGTTGCAGGAGCTTCTGGCTAATTTCTCCAAGATTCTCAGGACCGCAAAGGCGGGTGAGCGCCTCCTGCTACCCTGAAACCATCCGCATGTCCTTCCTTTCCCACAGCTCGGCCTTCGCGCGCGTCACGGCGCTGGCGGCGCAGCGGACGGTTCACTCCGCCTTTGCCTGGCTGCATGGGAATCCCGGCAAGATCATGGACTGGCAGGCGCGACTGGTGGGGATTCCCGCGCCGCCTTTCGGCGAAGAGGCCCGCTCACAGTGGCTGGCGGCCCGGTTCGCCGAGGCCGGTCTCGGTCAGGTGCACACGGATGCCGCCGGCAACGTATTCGGATTGCTCCCGGCCGCCAACCTGCCACTCGAGAGCACCGGCCCGGTGGTTGTGCTCTCGGCGCACCTCGATACCGTGTTTCCACCCGGAACGCCTTTGAACCCGGTTGTGGACGGCGACCGCCTGCAAGCGCCGGGCGCCTGCGACAATGGCGCCGGAGTGGCTGGGATGCTGGCCATCGCCCACGCGCTGATTGAGGCGGGGGTCGAACTGGCCGCCCCGCTCATCTTTCTCGGCAATGTGGGAGAAGAGGGCGAAGGCGACCTGCGCGGCGTGCGCCACTTCTATTGCCAGGACGCACTCGCCGGGTGCGTCGCCGCCCATATTGTTCTGGATGGCCCCGGCGCGGACTCCGCCGTTACCCAGGCCCTGGGCAGCCGCCGCTTCCGGGTAGCCATCGCCGGCCCCGGCGGCCACAGCTTCACCGACGCCGGTACGCCCAACCCCATCGCCGCGCTGGCATCGGCCCTGGCTGTGCTGGTGGAGACTCCCTTGCCGGAAGAGCCCCGGAGCACCCTCAATCTGGGCACCATCCACGGTGGCACCAGCGTGAACTCCATCCCGGAAAGCGCCCAAGCCTCGATCGACTTCCGCTCCACCAGCCCCGGCGAGCTTCTGCGGCTTGAGGTTGCACTGCACCGCGCCGTCGAAGACGCCGTCGAGCGCGGGAATGCCGCGGCAACGGCCGGCAGCCGGGGACTTCTGTCGTTCACCATCAAGAAGATCGGCGACCGCCCCGCCGCTAGCCTGCCCGGCGATTCCGCGCTGCTGGAGACTCTGCGCGCCGTGGACCGCCATCTGGGCCTGAAGAGCGACCTTCGCCTGGGCTCGACCGACGCCAATATCCCGCTCTCATTGGGCATTCCGGCCTTGTCGATGGGAGCCGGCGGCGACGGCGGCGGCGCGCACACCCATGCCGAGTGGTACTCCGCCAAGGATAGAGAAGCGGGCCTCAGGCGGGTGCTGCTGCTGACTTTGGCCATGATCGAGTGGGCCTCGGAACAGTAGTCCAGTTGACAGTTTTCAGTTGTCAGTTGTCAGTTGACCGGGCGGAGCGATTCGCCGCCGGCGTGCGACTCTTTCCGAGGCTCCACGTCTATAGCGGTGGGAGGGGTTTTCTGTCTACCGCGGCAGAAGCACCCCCAGCAAGACGGGTTTGCCCGCCACTGGCTATACTGATCATTGGTGCAATCGACAACCCAGCCGCGGGGCTGGTCACCTTACGAGGTCATCGAACCCATGAAATCGCTCTTTGCACGGCTGCGCTCGCGCCGTCTCGCTTCAGCATTTGTCTTGCTTGCCACCCTCTCGGCCGCCATTTTGGCCGGTTCCTTCGCCGCTCACGGGGTCCGTGGGCAGGAGAAGCAGACCGACAGCACCGACGCCACCCCCCTCAAGGTCGTCAATTCCGCGGTTCCTCCCAACGATTTTGTCAGGATCGCCCGGCAAGTGGGACCGGCGGTGGTGAATATCAATACCCAGACCCTGCCCAAGCAATCGGAGAACCGGGGCCGGCGGAATCCCCACGCCCGCATCCAACCGATTCCGCAGAATCCCGGCGACGACGACCAGGACAACGGCCAGCAGCAACAAGGCCAGGGCCAGGGGAACTTCCAGGACTTCTTCAACCGCTTCTTCGGCGGCCAGATGCCGGACATGGAAGGAGGCGACGACGGCCAGGTTCGCGAGTCGCTGGGCTCAGGCTTCATCGTCGATCCCAAAGGATACATCATCACCAACTATCACGTGATCGAGAAGGCCGACAAGATTTACGTCAAGCTCTCCACCGATCCCGACAACCAGGACCAGGGCCGTCCGGCGCACGTTATCGGCACCGACAAGGCCACCGACCTGGCGGTGATCAAAATCGACACCAGCACCCCTTTGCCGACCGTCACGCTGGGCAACTCCGACACCGCCCAGGTGGGCGACTGGGTGGAGGCCATCGGCAGCCCCTTCGCCTTCTCGCAGACTGTCACCGCCGGCATCATCTCCGCCAAGAACCGCACCATCGACCAGGGCGCGCCGGGCCAGTTCCAGCACTTCATCCAGACCGACGCGGCCATCAACCCCGGCAACTCCGGCGGGCCGCTGCTGAACATGAACGGCGAAGTGATCGGGGTCAACACGGCCATCATTACGGAGTCGGGCGGCTACCAGGGACTGGGTTTCGCCATGCCATCGAATACCGTGGCCGAGATATACAACGACCTCATCAGCCCCAGCCACAAGGTCACGCGCGGATCCATCGGCATCGAATTCAGCGCAAAACTCCCGGGCGCCGTCAATCGCGTCTATGGCTTCAAGAACGGGGTGCTGGTCCAGACAGTCCGTCCCAGCGGTCCCGCGGACAAGGCCGGGATCAAGGCGGGTGACATCATCACCGCCGTCGATGGCCGCCCCATCAAGGACGGCGACGACCTGGTGAATGAGATCGCCAGCCGGAGGCCGGGCTCGACCATCCGCCTGGGCTACCTGAGGGACGGCAAGCAAGCCGACACCACGGTCACCATCGGCGACCGCGAAAAGGTCTTTGCCGAGCTGGGCGGCATGCAAGTCGAGACCAACCCCGACGATAAGGGCGACGCCGGCGAAGCCAAGCTGGGCATTATGGTTCGCGATGCGCCCGCATCCACCGCCGCCAAGCTGCACGTTCAGGGCGTGGTCATTCAGTCGGTCCGCGCCGGCTCCTTCGCCGACCTGCAGGGACTTGAGCCCGGCCTGGTCATCATTCGGATGAACAAGCAGCCCACTGCCACCAAGGATCAGTTCGATGCCGTGGTGAGCAAGCTGAAAACCGGCGACGACGTGGTCTTCGAAGTTATCGATCCGCAACGCCCGAACAACGGACTCAACTACCTGGGCGGCACGCTCGAGTAGCCCCCGCGAGGCGCCGGCCGCGGAGTTTTCACGGCCGGCGCTCTTTCCCGCAAGCGGATGGATTCCCGATTGCCTATTGGTTTTCTCTTGTCCAAATCCGGGGCATTCCGCTAAACTGCAACGTAAATCGTCTGTGAATTCGTTGTTCTGAGGTGGATAGCAGCGTGTTCTTTTTCCGGGCAAGCGTGGCATTCGTCTTCTCCGCGGCGTTGATTGCGTCAACCGCCCTGGCCACGCCTGTCCACCGAACGACCGCCGGCAGCGGCGCGCACAGCTCCCACCACAAGGCCAAGTCGCACAAGCTGCACGGCCAGCAGGCCATCGAACCGGCGCGCGTGACTGAGATTCAGCAGGCGTTGATTCGCGAGCACTATCTGACCGGGGAAGCCAGCGGCAAGTGGGACGCCACCACCGAAGCCGCCATGCAGAAGTACCAGGCCGACCAGGGATGGCAGACCAAGCTGATGCCCGACTCCCGCGCCCTCAAGAAGCTGGGCCTCGGTCCCGACTACTCGAACGCCATCAACGCCAAGGACTCCTCCTTCGGCGAACCGCCTCCCGCCAGCAGCATTCCTCCCGTGCAGGCAGCCGGCTTTGCCGATGCCGCGGGAGTTAACCACTGATCTGTGGTTCCGGGGATGCGCCTCCTTTTTGACCTCGCCCGTCATGATTGACACAAAGCTCCTGAGGAATAGTGTGGATTGAGGTTCGAGGTTCACCACCCCCTTGCCAGGAGAAAGGCGAAAGGATGGGGCACGGGGCATTCCGCTATCCGAGAAAATGCTCTGATCGAACGCCCCATTCGTGACCCGGCCTTATGATCGTCTCCATGGAGACGACAACGATTGCCGGCGTCGAGGTTTCCCGCATCGGCCTGGGCACCTGGGCCATTGGCGGGCTGGAGTGGGGCGCCATCCCCGACGATGTGGCCGT
>Ga0187890_10000572_pt1 | contig 26143 bp, 29 predicted proteins | sample June2016WEW_21_1_FD_133005 | JGI IMG/M metagenome (GOLD analysis project Ga0187890, IMG submission 133005) | Peatland microbial communities from SPRUCE experiment site at the Marcell Experimental Forest, Minnesota, USA - June2016WEW_21_10 | ecosystem: Environmental > Terrestrial > Soil >... | reverse complement strand
CGACTGTCCCTCCCTTCTGTCCCTCCTTCTGTCTCCCGACTGCCTCCGACTGCCCCCCTTCTGTCCCTCCAGCCCCAGCTGCCCCAGCTGCCCCACCGTTTGATCACACCACGTTGATGATCAAACGATTGGTGTTGCCCCCGCAACACCGATCGTTTGATCATCAACGGGACCTGGGATTGGCGGGGCAGCTGGGACAGGCGGGGCGACACGCGGCGTTGTCCACGACTTCCGCACCAGGAACCGGGCGCTCGTGGAATGGAAACGCTGGGCGGCGGAAAGGGCGGGCGCTTCCTGGCGGCATACCGTGCACCAGGATCCCCGGACGTTCAGCACGAGTACGTGGCCAGCGAAGGACGCCAGGCTCGCCTCTCCCCCGCTGAGCGATCCGCCGGTGACCCGGGGGCGCTGCGCGGTCGCAGCCGTGAAAAAATAGTCGTGCCCGGGCCGAGCGCGAAAACAAGGGGCGGCGCCCGGGCGGGGCCTGGGATCATGCCTGCGTGAGTGACGATCTGTGGTGGGCGATGCCCGTGCTGGCCGGGCGGCTGATCCGGCTGGAGCCGCTGGCACTGGAGCACGCGCCCGGGTACCTCACCGCCGCGGGCACCGGCGAGCAGGCCGCCGAGGTGTTCCGCTGGATGAGCCCGCCGGGCGGCGCGCTCGCCCAGCCGGTCACCGCCGAGGACGCGACCCGGCACATCGCTGACGCCCTGGCTGCCCGGGCCCGCGGCGCCCGGCTCCCGTACGCTCAGATCGACGCGGCTACCGGGGAGTTCGCCGGCACCACGTCGTTCTACGAGGTGAACCCCGCGCTGCGGGCGCTGGGCATCGGGCACACCTGGCTGGGCCAGCGCTGGTGGCGTACCGGGCACAACACGGAGTCGAAGCTGCTGCTGATGGGGTTCGCGTTCGAGACCCTCGGCGCGGTCCGGGTCGTCTGGCACACCGACATCTTCAACACCCGGTCGCAGGCCGCGATCGAGCGGCTCGGCGCGGTGCGCGAGGGGGTTCTGCGCAAGCACCGGCTGCGGCACGACGGCAGCTGGCGGGACACGGTCCAGTACGCGATGGTGGACGACGACTGGCCGACCGCCAAGGCGGCGCTGGCCGCCCGCCTCGGCTGGCCGGAAGAGGGCTAGCCGCGTACCCGCTCAGGGTCCCTGGCCAGGCCCGGCCGGCTACCCGGCCTCACTCAGCTGGTGGCTGTCTGCGGCGGTCAGATCACACCCATAGATCCGCTTCAGCTCCGCGATGACCTCCAGGGTGGGCGCCTCGAACGCCTGCTCTCCCTCGAACGCGTGCAGCACGATGCCTTCCAGCAGGTCACCCAGGGACAGGTCGAGGTACTCGGCCAGCCCCTTGAGGACCTTCAGCAGGCTGCGCTCCATCCGTACCCCGGTCTGGACACGCTCAACGGTCGTCATGTTATCTTTGTACCATGGTACACAGCTCAGCACATCCGCTGCCTCGCGCCCGGCTCAGCGGATCTGTGCGGCTGCCGCCCGGCTACGAGCCCGCCCTCTACCTGTTCACCCCGCGCGGCGAGAAACTGTGGGCCGACGGCTGGGACCCACTCTTCCCCGCTCCGGCCGGCGACGACACGGAGCCGGGCACGGTGTTCGAGACGTTCCACGGCGAGCAGCGCACGACCTGGGTGGTCTGCGCGTGGGAACCCGGCCGGTCCGTCCGCTACGCGCGCATCGCCCACGGCCGGGACGCGGGCACCGTGACCGTCACCCTGGACGACAGGACACCACCGGGCGAGTCCCGGGTGGCCACCGTCGACTACGACCTCACCGCGCTGTCTGGCGAGGCTGCCGACGGCTTGGCCCGGTTCGCGGCCGACTATCCCCAGTTCCTCCGGCACTGGGAAGAGGCCATCGCGGCCGCGACCCGCGATGCCTGAGGACACTGGGGAAACCGTCGTGCCGGCTGCCGCACCAGGCCTCTTCACGATCGGTCATTCGAACATCACCCTCGACGATTTCCTGGGCCTGCTTCAGCAGCACGGCATTGACACCGTCGCCGACGTGCGCACCGTGCCACGGTCCCGCTATGTCCCGCATTTCAACGCGGGACAACTGGGTGAGGCCCTGGCCCGGCGCGGTATCGACTACGTCCCGCTCGGCCGGGAACTCGGCGGCCGCCCCAGGGACAACGCGTTCTATGACGACCAGGGTCACGTGCTCTACGGCCGGCTGGCCGGGACCACGGCGTTCCAGGAGGGACTCGACCGGGTCCTGGCCAGGGCCCAGACGCGCCGCATCGCCCTGCTGTGCAGCGAGGAGGATCCTTCCCGGTGCCACCGCCATCTGCTCATAGGGCGGGTTCTGCGGGAGCGCGGCGTCGCGTTGTCTCACATCAGACGGGATGGGCGCATCGAGACCGAGGCGGAGCTGGCAGCGCGGGAACGCAGCGAGGACCCGCAAGCCACCCTCTTCGACGGCCGCGCGGAGGAACGGTCGTGGAGATCTCCGCGTCCGGTTTTACCAAGAAGACCGCTGCCCAGTTCTCCGGCACCCTGATCACAGCGCCGCGCGGTCCACCATCATCCCGGGCGATCAGCCATGATGTCGAGAGCGCCGGGCGGCAGGCCGCGGCCCGTGGCTGGATGTCGAGCTGCCGCCCGGGGACTGAAGTCAGGTGACGTTTGCGGCCGCGCCTGCGGGTCCGGGTTCCATCAGCCCGCACCCCCCGGGACGCAGCCAGGAAAGGATAAGGATGGGACAGCTCACGGGCCTGCGGACGCTGGTCACCGGCGGTGCCTCCGGGCTGGGCGCCGCGATCGCCGCGGCGTTCGCTGCTGAGGGTGCAGCGGTGGTAGTGCTGGACATAGCGGAGAAACCTCCCGCGGGGCTGCCCGGCGTGGCCGCCTACGTGCAGGCCGACATCACCGACGACGCGGCGGTGCGGTCGGCCGTGGACGCGGCCGCGGGCCAGCTCGGCGGTCTGGACCTGCTGGTCAACAACGCCGGCATTGGCGCCCAGGGCAGCGTGGCCGACAGCACCGACGAGGAATGGCGGCGGGTGCTGGACGTGAACGTGATCGGCACCGCCCGGGTGTCCCGTGCGGCCTGGCCGTACCTGCGCGAGTCCGGCCGGGCGGCCGTGGTGAACACGGCCTCGATCGCGGCGACCGCCGGGCTGCCGGACCGGGCCGTGTACTCGGCCAGCAAGGGTGCGGTGGCCGCCCTGACCCGGGCAATGGCGGCCGACGGGATCGCGGACGGCATCCGGGTCAACGCAGTGAACCCCGGCACGGCCGACACGCCCTGGGTCAGCCGATTGCTGGACGCGGCGCCCGACCCGGACGCGGAGCGGGCCGCGCTGGAGGCCCGCCAGCCGCACGGGCGGCTGGTGTCGGCGGAGGAGGTAGCGGCCGCGGCCGTATACCTGGCCTCGCCCGCCGCCGGCTCGACCACCGGGACCGAACTGGCGGTAGACGGCGGTATGGGCGGCCTGCGGCTGCGGCCCCGGACGTGACCCGGCCGGCCGGTCTGGCGACCGCCTCCCCCGGAACAGCCTCCCCCGGAACAGCCGGCCCGGGGCACTGCGAGCGTCACGGGGCGTCGCTGCCCGACCCGGCGATCCAGTTCCCGCTGCGCCACCCGGCGCTGGTGTCCGTGGTCAGCGGGATGCGCAGCGGCGGGCAGGTTGCCTCGACCCTGGCCCGCTTCGCTACCGTGGTCCGGGACGAGGCGTGGACGGAGCTTGATGCCTGCTGACGGCCTGCTGGACATCGACCTGGCCTACGGGCGCCAGGGCCTGCGGATCTCGCTGCCCGCTGGCCGCACTACGGTCGTCGCGCCGGCACATCATCCGGCCGCGCCGGACGTCCCGGCCGTGCTGCGCGACGCGCTGCGCCATCCGGTCGCCGGGCCGCCGCTGCGGGCGGTGGTGCGCCCGGGCCAGCGGGTGGCCGTGTCGGTCTGCGACGTCACCCGGCCGCAACCCCGCGAGGCCATGCTCCGTGCGCTGCTCTCCGAGCTGGAGGGACTGGTCACGCCGGACGACGTGACCGTGCTCATCGCGACCGGCACGCACCGCGGCAACACCCCGGCCGAGCTGGGCGAGATGCTGGGCGACGAGCTGGCCGGCCGGCTGCGCGTGATCAACCACGACGCACGGGACGAGAGCATGCTCACCTGGTGCGGCGAGCACGGCGACGGGGTGCCGGTCTGGCTGAACCGGCACTGGGTGGATGCAGACGTGAAGGTCACCACCGGGTTCGTGGAACCGCACTTCTTCGCTGGGTTCAGCGGCGGTCCCAAGCTGGTCGCGCCGGGCCTGGCCGGGCTGGAGACCACGCTGACCCTGCACGACGCCCGGCGGATCGGCAGCGACCGGGCCACGTGGGCGGTGTGCGAGGGCAACCCGGTGCACGACGACGTGCGCGCGGTCGCCGCGGCGACCGGGGTGGACTTCGCCCTCGACGTGGTGCTGAACCGGGAGCAGCAGGTCGTGGCGGCGTTCGGCGGTGAGGTGCTGGCCATGCACGCGACGGCCCGCGCGTACGTCCGCGAGGTGTCCATGCGCCCGGTGGACGGGCTGTTCGACGTGGTCGTGACGACCAACGCCGGCTTCCCGCTGGACCAGAACCTGTACCAGGCGGTCAAGGGGATGTCCGCGGCCGCGACCGTGGTGGCGCCGGGCGGGCTGATCATCTGCGCGGCCGAGTGCGCCGACGGGTTCCCCGATTATGGCTCGTTCCGCGCGGAGCTGGCCGCGGAGTCGACGCCGGAACGGCTGCTGGCCTCGATCGCGGCCCGCACCCGGACCGTGCCGGACCAGTGGCAGGTACAGATGCTGGCCCGGGTGCTGCGCCGGGCCCGGGTGGGCGTGCACGCATCCGCGCTGACCGACGCGGACCTGCGCAGCGCCCACCTGTTCGCGGTGCCGGACATCGCCGCGGCGGTCGGGGCCGAGCTGGAGGCGGCCGGGCCGGGCGGACGGGTCTGCGTGCTGCCCGAGGGGCCGCAGACCATCCCGTTCGTGAGCGCGGACGTCGTGGGGAGCCCAGTGTGACCGAGTTCGAGACCATGACCGAGTTCCAGATCGCCGAGCTAGTGGGCCGGCTGAAGGACCGGGTGGCCCGGGAGGATCGGCTGGTCACAGCGTTCTCGGGCGGGGCCGACTCGGCGCTGCTGGCCGCCGTGGCGCACCATGTGCTGGGACCCCGGGCCCTCGCGGTCACCGCCGTGTCGGCCAGCCTGCCCGCCACGGAACGGGCCGCCGCGCGAGACTTCGCCCGGTCCCGCGGCCTGGCCCACGTCGAGGTATGCACCGACGAGCTGGACCGGCCCGAGTACCGCCGCAACGACGCGGACCGCTGCTTCCACTGCAAGAGCGCCCTGTTCGATGCGGTGGCCCCGGTGGCCGCGGCGATGGGCGCGCGGGTCGCGCTCGGCACCAACCTCGACGACCTGTCCGACCACCGGCCCGGCCAGCGGGCCGCCCGCGACCGGGGCGCCGTGTTTCCGCTCGTCGACGCCGGGTTGTCCAAGGCAGCGGTCCGCGCGATCAGCCGCGCGCTCGGCCTGGCTACCGCAGACAAGCCCGCCGCGGCCTGCCTCTCCTCCCGGATCGCCTACGGCGACCCGGTCAGCCCGGAGCTGCTCGGCCGGATCGAGCAGGCCGAGGACGCCCTGCACGAGGCGGGCTTCCCGGACTGCCGGGTCAGGGCGCACGCGGCGGGCAGCGTGGCCCGGATCGAGGTGCCGCCGGAGGACCTGGGGCGGCTGCTGCACCGGCGTGAGGAAATCAGCGGTCTGGTCCGGGGGGCTGGCTTCGTGTTCGTCAGCGCCGATCTGGCCGGGCTGCGCAGCGGCAGCATGAACGCGCTGCTTCCGCTGTCCGTGGTCCACCGGGCGGGCTAGGTGGACCACGGCCAGCTAAATGAGGGCCAGCCAGGTCAGGGCCAGCCAGGTCAGGGTCAGCCGGAAGAAGACCGGCCCGATCAGGCACTTACCCCGGCTCTGGCGCTTGGTTTCGCCACCGTCGACCTGGACCGGCCGCGCCGGCAGGGGCTGCCGGAGGTGATCTACGCCCCGGGAAAGCGGCCCGGCGAAATCGCGGCCATCGCGGCCGCCCTGCTGGCCCGCACGTCCGGGCCGGTGCTGGTGACCCGGGTAGAGCCGGGCGCCGCGGCCCAGGTGTCGGCGGATGTTGCGGCGGCGGGTGAGCACGGGCCCGGTGGCTACAACGCACCGGCCCGGCTGCTGTCCTGGCGGCCGGCCTCCCCCGGCGGGTGCCGGGTAGCGGTGGTCACGGCGGGCACCGCAGACGGGCCGGTGGCCGACGAAGCGGCCGCCGTGGCCCGCGCCACTGGCCTGGAGGTCACCGAGTTCCGCGACGTCGGGGTGGCCGGGCTGCACCGCCTGCTCACCGTGGCCGGCGACATCGGCGCGGCCGACGTGGTGGTCGTGATCGCCGGCATGGAGGGAGCGCTGGCCAGCGCGGTCGCGGGGCTGGTCGGCGTCCCTGTCGTGGCGGTGCCCACGTCCACCGGGTACGGCGCGGCGCTGGAGGGCATCACCGCGCTGCTGGCCATGATGACTTCCTGCGCGGCCGGCGTGTGCGTGGTCAACATCGACTCCGGATTCGGCGCCGCCATGGCCGCGTACCGGCTGGCGTTCAGCCTGCGCCGCCCGCACCCGGCACCCCCGCACCCCGCACCACCGCATCCGGCACCACCGCACCCGGCACCACCGCACCCGGCACCACCGCACCCGGCACCACCGCACCCGGCACCACCGCACCCTGTACCACCGCACCCTGCACCGCGGGGCCGGGTGAGCGGGCCGTGATCTTGTGGCTGAACCCGTTCTCGGGGATCTCCGGCGACATGCTGCTCGGCGCGCTGCTGCACCTGGGCGCGCCCCTCGACGACGTCCGGACGGCGGTGGCCAGCACCGGGCTCACCGGCTGGGAGCTGACCGCGGGATCGGTGCGGCGCGCGGGCCTGTCCGCCTGCCAGGCCCAGGTCCGGGTGGGCGAGACGGTGCCCGCGCGTCGCGCCGCGGACCTGCTCACGCTGGCCCGGGCCGCGGTGCCCGCCGCCGCGGCGGAGCTGGCCGCGTCGGCGATCGCCGCGCTGGCCGAGGCCGAGGGCCGGATCCACGGCGTGCCCGCTGCCGACGTGTACCTGCACGAGCTGGGTGGGGTGGACACGATCGTGGACACGGTCGGGGTCGCCGCTGCGCTCCACGCGCTGCGGGTGAAGGCGGTCTGGTCGGCACCGCTCGCGCTCGGCGCAGGCGTGATCGAGATGAGGCACGGGCAGTTCCCGGCCCCGGCGCCGGCCACAGTCGCGTTGTTGGAGGGCGCGCAGGTCACCGGACTCCACCCAACAGGCGGGGCGACGGCCGCGGAGACGGTCACGCCGACGGGCGCGGCGCTGCTGCGCGCGGCGGGCTGCCGGTACGGGCCGATGCCCGCGATGCGGGTGGCGGCCAGCGGGTACGGGGCAGGCGCCCGGGACGTGCCTGGACGGCCCAACGTCCTGCCCGCCCTGCTGGGCGCGCCTCTGGAGGATCAGGAGCTGGCGGGGCCGCCGGCGGACGAGTCCCCCGGCGGCACCGAGACGCTGATCATGGTCGAGACCACGGTGGACGACGTGACCGGCGAACTTCTCGGCGACCTGCCCGGACTGCTGCTCGGCGCGGGCGCGCTGGATGCCTGGATCACCGCGGTGACCGGCAAGAAGGGCCGGCCGGCGCACGTCGTCACCGCGCTGTGCCGCCCGGGCCAGGACGAGCCGGTCCAGGCGCGGCTGCTCGCCGAGACGGGCAGCCTGGGCGCGCGGCGCCATCCCGTCCAGCGCTCTGCGCTCCCCCGGCGGGAGGCCGAGGTGACCGTGCAGGGGCACCGGATCCGGGTCAAGATCGGCCCGCACCGGGCCAAGCCCGAGCACGACGACGTGGCCGCCGCGGCCCTCGCCACCGGCCTGCCCCGTCGCGTCGTGGCCGAGCAGGCCCTCAGCCAGCTGGAGGACTGACCACTACCCGCGCCCTGTCAGGCGTTCAGGTAGGCGAGGACGGCCAGCACCCGCCGGTTGTCGTCTTCGGACGCGGCCAGGCCGAGCTTGGTGAAGATGCTCGTGGTGTGTTTGCTAACGGCCTTCTCGCTGACGAACAGCCGCTGCGCGATGGCCACGTTCGAGCGGCCCTCGGCCATCAGGCCCAGGACCTCGCGTTCGCGCGCGGACAGCCGGGTGACTGGCTCGTCGCGGGCACGGCGGCCGAGCAGCTTGGTCACCACGTCGGGGTCCATCACCGTGCCGCCCGCCGCCACGGTGCGGATCGCGTCCACGAACTGGTCGTCGTTGAAGACCCGGTCCTTGAGCAGGTAACCGACCGCGCCCGACTGGTCGGCGAGCAGTTCGCGGGCGTACAGCTGCTCGACGTACTGCGACAGCAGCAGCACCGGAAGGCCGGGCACCTGCTGTCGCGCGGCCAGCGCCGCCTGCAGCCCGTCGTCGGCGAACGAGGGCGGCAGCCGGACGTCCACCACCGCCACGTCCGGCCGGTGTTCCAGCAGCGCACACAGCAGGCCGGGCGCGCTGTCCACCGACGCCGCGATCTCGAAGCCGTGCGCTGTCAGCAGCCGGGTGAGCCCGTCCCTCAGCAGGAACAGGTCTTCGGCGACGACAACGCGCACGGCACCTCCATGGCGATCATGGTCGGCCCCCCGGGCGGGCTGCTCACTGCCAGGATGCCATCAAACGCCGCCAGCCGCTGTTCCACGCCCCGCAGCCCGGTGCCCCGGGCCGGGTCTGCCCCGCCAGCGCCGTCGTCGGCCACCTGGACCCGCAGCAGGCCGCCGGTGTGCTGGATGCGAATGTGCACCCGGCGCGCACCGGAGTGCCGCACCGCGTTGGCCAGGGCCTCCGCCACCGCGAAGTAGCAGGCGGTCTCGACCGGTGCGGTCAGCCTGCCGGGCAGGTCGATGTCCAGGTCGACCGGGAACGGGGTGTCGAGGGCGAGGGCCCGGACAGCATGGCCGAGGCCGCGGTCGGCGAGGACCGGCGGGCAGATGCCGCGGACCAGGTCGCGCAGGTCTTCCAGGGCGCGCAGCGAGGTCTCCCTGGCCTCCGCAACCAGTGCCAGCGCGGCCTCCGGGCGGCCAGGCAGCATCCGCTCCACCGCGCGCAGGTTCATGCCCAGCGCGACCAGGCGGGCCTGGGCGCCATCGTGCAGGTCCCGCTCGATCCGGCGCAGCTCGGTGGCGGCCGCGTCCACGGCCAGGTCCCGGGTCTCGGTCAGCCGCTGTACCCGGCCCTCCAGCTCCAGGTCGCGGCCGGGGATCAGCACGGCGCGGGCGTGCGCGCCGATCGTCCGCGGCACCAGCCATGCGGCTATCACGAGGAACGCGCTGGCCTCGGCTCCGGCCAGCATGGCCGACTCGCGGGTGGTGACCATGATGACGCCGTACAGCACGCCGGGCCGCTGCAGCACCGGCAGCACCGACGGCCAGCTCGCCGCGATCATGAAGCCCCGGACCGCGAAGGCGGCCAGCGCGACGGGGACGAGGTCCGCGGCGATGACCGGCCACCGGACGGCGGTGACGAGCGAGACCAGGAGAGCCGCGACCGTCCACAGCTGGACACCGAACACGGTCAGCCCGAGCAGCGCCACCGGCATCAGGAGAATGCCCCAGCGATTCTCCAGCATCCGCTGACGCAAGGAGGACAGCAGCCCGGCGGCGTGGGTCCGCAGCGCGGCCGCGCTGCGCGGGAGCAGCCACAGGCCGAGGGTGAGCAGCAGCAAGGCCAGCGGCACCAGCAGGCTGCCCGGCCACGGGCCGCCACCGGGGCTGATGTGCACGGTCACGTCACCACCGCGCCCGGCCGCGTGCAAGGCCAGGGGGGGCGGTCCCTTGACCGAGATCTGCGTCCCCGGGCGGCCGGCGGTTACGGCCTGGATGGCCGGGCCCGGATACCAGTTCGCGTGGGCGCCAGCGGGAATCCGCACCTGGCCGGATCCTCCCCCGGGGCCGGGCCGGCCCATCACGACCTGATAGCCCTTCGCGATGGCCCGCTTCACCATGATCGGGGGACGCCGGGCTTTGGCGATGACCCTGCGCTGCCTGAGCGCAACGAAGGCGGAAATCGTCCAGAAGTTCGCCCCGGGCTCGGTGGCGGCGACGACGAGACCGCTGATCCCGGCCACCACCATGGTGACCGGCAGCAGCACCGCCGCCAGGGCCGGCCGCCAGAGCGCCACGATCACGGCCAGGACGACCGCCGCGAGGGTCCACGGGCGAAACCCGAACAGCGCCATGCCCATCGCGGCGACCGGCACTAGCAGGACGCCCCGGCCCAGGTAACGCAGCAGCCTGGTGATAACCCGCCACGCGACGGTGATAAGAATCCGCATGTCACCCATCGTGATCCTGCCCAGGGGCCTGGCGCTATGGGGTCGCACCTAGTAAAGGGGGTAGGCCTGGGCCCACCCTCAGGTGCTCGGGGGGAAATCCACGACCGGAGAGCGGCCCGAAGCTGACATTCCCGCGCACGTGCCCAGTTCCGCCGGCGTCTTCACGGACCCGCGCGGGCCTGACCAGGCCGCGTGCTGGCCCACGGAGTAATTTAGGCAAGCTCCGGGGGCGGATGTCGAAACGGGTGCGGCGGCTCCGTCCTAGGGTCAGGAGCGCCGCCCAAGCGCCCCAACCGGAAGGAGTGCGCTCATGGACTGGAAGCTGGAAGTGGTCATCGTGCCGGTCACCGACGTCGACCGGGCGAAAGACTTCTACCTCGGGAAGCTGGGGTTCCAGCTCGACGCGGACACGCAGCCCACGCCGGACATGCGGGTGGTGCACATGACGCCACCCGGGTCGGCTTGCTCGGTCGTGATCGGCCCCGCGCTGATCAGTGAGGACGCCCCCGCCGGGGCGGGAGCGCGGGTCCAGATGGTCGTCACCGACATCGACGCGGCCCGGGCCGAGCTGACCGGCCGCGGTGTCGAGGTCTCCGAAATCCAGCAGCTCGACCCCCGGGACGGCGGGAAATTCATGTTCTTCGCCGACCCGGACGGCAACCAGTGGGCGGTGCAGGAGGTGCGCGAGCGGGTCGGCGCGCCGCTGGACTAGTTGCTCTGCCCTGATGGCTAGCGGGCTCCGTATCCTTCAGCCACATGCGGATCAGGGCCGCCTGAGCCCGGGTACCCTCTGAGCCCTGGCCGTCAGGCCAGCGGGCCCGGGCACGGTGAGGTCAGCGCCCCGGCGCCCATCGCCACCCGCGCTCCACCTCGCCGCGCAGGCGCGCCGCCAGGGTGGCCGGGGTGCGGCGCATCCGGAACACCATCCAGGTGACCAGGCCCACGACCAGCACGCTGAGCCGCCCGCCGACCGCCTCCTGGGCGCCGCTGGGCAGTTCGATGACCGAGAGCGTGAGCACGGCCGCGAACGCGGTCGCGAGCATTATCGCGGCCTGCACGCCCAGCCACACCGGGCCCATCGAGGCCCGCCCCGGGAAGCGTCGTCAGGCGAGCTGGGGGATGACCTCGGCGGCGAGGCGCTCCATCTGCTCGGCCTCATCGAACAGCGGGTTGAGCAGGATCAGCCCGGCCCCGGCCGCCGCGATCGCAGCCAGTTCCGCGGCGACGTCGCCGGGGCGGCCGGACACGCCGACCCGCTCGATGCGGCGCTGCTGCTGGCCCGGGTCACCGGGGCGTGGGACGGGCAGGCAGGCCAGCCCTCGGCCGCCCCGGAACGGCACCCCTGAACGTCGCCGTCAGCGGGCGCCCTGCCTGCTCAGCAGGCTCTACTGAGGACCGACGCTCGCGTCGAGCGACGGCGCGGGGGTGACGGTCGGGGTCAGCGTGCCGATGGGCGTAGTCGGCGCGGGCGAGGTGGGCGTGGCCGTGGTCGGCGCCGGCGAAGTGGGGGACGGCGTAGTTGGCGTGGGCGTGGGAGTCGGCGAACTCTGCGTCGGTGTGGGCGTGGGCGTGGGCGTCGGGCTGCCCGTCGGTGTCGGCGACCCGCTGGGCGTGCCCGGCGTGGACGAGGGCGCCGCGGACGGGGAGCCCGCCGACTCGGACGGCTGCGGGGTGGCGGCCGCCTGCGCCACGTTGGCGTCCTCGCCGGTTCCCGCGATGTGCGTGGCCGCGACCGGACTCTGCCGTTGCAGGACACCGGGCGCCGAGCTCCGCGTGGCCGCCGGCGGCACCACGTTCGGCAACTGGTCCCGGACCGGCCCGGGCAGCGTGGCCAGCGTCCAGGCGATGAACGTGATCGCGGCCAGCCCGGTCGCCGCCAGGGCGGCGCGGGCCGGCAGGCTGGCCCGGCGGGGCGCTGCCCGGCGGGGCGCTGCCCGGCGGGGGAGGCCGTCCTGCCGCGGGGGCCGGGACCGGGCCGGGGGCCGGGACCGGGCCGGGGGCGGCGGGACGTCGCCGGCCGCACCGGGACCGGCGCCCGCCGCACCGGGACCGGCGCCCGCCAGCGGCGCGGCCGCGAGCAGCGCATCCAGCGCCCCGGGAACCGCCAGCGGGGCCGCGGCCGCGCCGTGCTGGCTGAGCGCGGCGGGGCCGGACAGGAGCACCCGGAGGTGGTCAGCCCGCAGGGCGACATCCCACGCGGACGGCGGCCGGGCCGCGGGCTCCTGGCGGGTCAGCTCGGCGACAAGCGCGGCCACCCCGGGTGGCACGGACGGCGGCAGTGCGGGCACGCCCTGGTCCAGGTGCGCCAATGCCACCACCAGCGGCTCGCCCGCGAACGGGACGTGCCCGGTCAGGCACTGATACGCGACCACGCCGAGCGAGTACAGGTCGGTCGCGGGCGATGCGGCCGCCCCGTACACCCGCTCCGGCGCCAGGTAGGCAGGGGTGCCGATCAGCACCCCGGGCTGGGTGACCGAAGTTTCGTCCGCCGCGTGCGCGATCCCGAAGTCAGTGAGCTTGACCAGCCCATCCGACCTGACCAGCAGGTTTCCTGGCTTGATGTCCCGGTGGACCAGCCCGGCCCGGTGGGCGGCGGCCAGCCCGCGGGCCGCCTGGGCGACGACGTCCATCACGTCCTCGGGCGGCAACGGCCCGTCGTCCAGCATGCGGGTCAGGGACAGCCCGTCCACGAGCTCCATCACCAGGTAGCCCGGCTCGGGGGGTGCGGCTTCCCCGTAGTCGAAGACCTGGGCGATGTTCGGATGCGACACCGAGCCCGCATGATGGGCCTCGGCCCGGAACCGGGCCAGGCCTTCCTCGTCGCCGGCGTGCTCCGGCCGCACCACCTTGATCGCTACCGGACGGTCGATAGCCAGGTCGGCGCCTCGCCAGACTTCGCCCATCCCCCCAGTCGCGATGAGTACGTCTAGCCGGTACCGCCCCCGAAGCACAAGCCCAGGCATCCCCACACTCCGGGAGTTACCCGCCCACGTGATGATCACTCGTTACGGAACGGTACTGATGGCCCTTCGTTAGATCACGTCGCGGCGGCGGTTGGGGCGCGGGGGTTGACTCGTCTGTCCAGATAGGCAACCTAAACGGCTATTCAGATGGTTTACCCGGTCAGCGCGCGGACGAACGCCCGATGCGTCGTCCCGAACCGCGACCCCCGGCAGCGGAGCACGCCGCAGGTCCTCCAGGGTGAGAGGCCGAACCCGGTCGATGTGCCGCCCGGCTGCCGCTTCCACCCGCCCGGCTGCCGCTTCCACCCGCGCTGCCCACTAGCGGAGGAGCGGTGCCCCCGCGAGAACCCCGTCCTGCGGCCGCCGGCGGCCGTGGTGGCCGCCGGCCACGACGCCGCCTGCCTCCTGACCGGAGTCATCAGACATTATCGTGGTGCATTTTGCCCCGCCCGCGGGGCAAAATGCACCACGATAATGGGTTGCGCGTGGGGCGGGCAGCGCCCGGTCAGCGGCCAGCGCAACCCTGCAGCGTGGCCACGGCGTAGGCCCCCAGGGTGGGGAGGTGATAGCCGCCTTCCTGGATCAGCACGGCCGGGCGGCCCAGCGCGGCGAGCCGCTGGCCCGCGGACCGGGTCCTGTTCCGGCCCGAACTGGGCGCCGGGGGGCACGTGGGCCCGGCCGGCCGCTACGACCAGCTCCGCTACGAGGCTGAGATCCTGGCCTTCATCCTGACCGCCGCCGGGATCCCGGACGGGGTCTCCGCCGGCAAACGGTGAGCAGGAACTGAAGGAGAGTGCGATGCGCGGGCTCCGGGATAAGAGAGTTCTCATCAGCGGGGGCAGCAGCGGGATCGGCAAGGCGACCGCCCGGCGCTTCCTCGAGGAGGGAGCCCGCGTGTTCCTCTGCGGCCTCGACGCTGACGAGGTGGATTCGGCTGTCGCCGGGTTGCGGGAATTCGGGACGGTTTCAGGAATTCCGGCGGATGTCAGCCGCGAAGATAACGTGACGCGGCTGGTCGGCTCGGCCTGCGAGGCGCTGGGTGGCCTCGACGTTCTGATCAACAACGCCGGTGTCGCATGGCGAGAGCCCTTTCTCAGGATTACCCCGTCGCATTGGGACCGCATGATCACGGTGAACCTGCGGGGGATGTTCCTGGTGGCGCAGGCAGTGGCCAGGGTGCTGGTGGACCAGGACGGCGGGGGGGTCATCGTCAACATGTCCTCGACGAACGGCCTGGGCGGCGAGGCGGACTACGCTCACTACAACGCGTCCAAGGGCGGCGTGCTGCTCCTGACCAGGACCATGGCTGTCGAGCTCGGGCGGTACGGCATCCGGGTCAACGCCCTGTGTCCCGGCTATATCGAGACACCGCTGAACGCGGCCATCAGCGCGGACCTCGGAGAGGAGTTCGCCGGGGCGTATGCCGGCGGGAACATTCCGCTGGGCCGTCCTGGCCGGTCATCCGAGGTGGCAGCGGCGTACGCCTTCCTGGCCTCGGATGACGCTTCCTTCATCACCGGCGCCGAGATCGTCATCGACGGTGGGCAGCTGGCCGTCATGTGATCAGAAGAACGTGCGTATCACGTCGGTAATGCGGTCCTCGGCATCGAGCACCGGGATCCACCGCCACTTGTCGAAGGTGGTGCACGGATGCGAGATACCCAGGCAGACCTCGTCGCCGGGCGCGAGCCCGGAGCCGGCCGGGACTGACAGCACCGCGTGCTGGTCGAAGAGCCGCCTGACCACCGAACCGCCGGTGTCGAGGGTCGTCCCGTCGGCCGCGCGCCCGTGCAGGACCATGGGATTGCCCGCATCGAACGAGATGTCCCGGCGGCCGATTCCCAGTACCGCGGTTTCGCGCTCGGGCCGGGACAGCAGCGGTGCCCATGCTTCGAGCGCCGGTTCCAGGATGGGCACGGCCGGCGTTTTCCGTCCGGATGGCGCGATACGGCTGTACAACCCGTGGTCGTGGGTGACGTAACACCCGCTGCGCAGGACCAGGCTCCAGTCGCGGCTGCGGCCGAGCACGTCGACGACCGCATCGAAGTAGGCGGAGCCGCCGGCGGTCACCACCGGGGGCTGCGGGAACTGTCCCGAAGCTGCGAGGGACTGGGCCAGCTGCCCCAGTTCCGCGCAGTACGCCCGGGCCTTCTGGGCGGTCTCGCCTGGCGTGGGGGCCAGCAGGGAGCCCTCGTAGCCAGCCACACCGGCGAGCTCGAGCCGCGGCGCGCGCCCGACAGCGGCCGCCACGGCGAGCGCCTCCGCGATCGAACGGCAGCCGGTGCGGCCGTCGTCGTGCCCGAGTTCGACGAGCACGCGCAGCCGGCCCGTGAAACCGCGTGCCGCAAGCATTTCGTCCAGCCGCCCGGCCCCCGTCACGCTATCGACGTAGCAGAGAAAGGAGAACTGCTCGTCCTCGGTCAGCTCGGTGGCCAGCCAGCTGATGGAAGCGTCATCCACGACCTCGTTGGCGAGCAGGACGTTCCGCACGCCGAAGCGCCGGAACACCCGGACCTGCGAGATCGACGCAGCAGTGATGCCGCCGGCGCCGGCGTCCAGCTGGGCCGCCAGAATCTGCGGTGCCATGGTGGTCTTACCGTGCGGGAACAGGCTGACGGCATGCGCCGCGCTGTAGGCAGCCATGGCCGAGATGTTGTGGCGCAGGGCCTGCTCGCGCAGCAGGACCCGCGGCGTGCTGAGGAACCCGGCGCTGAGGCGTTCGCCGGCCAGCTCCGCGGCGGTCACCGGCGACTGGTGCGCTGGACCGCCGAAGCCCTTCTCCGTCGCGTCGATAGGCCAGCGACGTATCGCGGCGACCTGCTCCCCGTCGTACATGGCACCGTCCCAGCGGAGCCGGGCCTGGGAGCTCAGCCGCCTGCCCCTGCGGTTGGCCATGGCGACCGCACGGGCTCAGCGTTATCGCCTGGCTGCTCCGATGCGGTGGCGGATGCCGGTCGCTCAGGCTCGGAGAACCAGCGTGGCGGCTCGGGGGGCACCCCCTGGCCGTGGCCGGCGCCGTCCGCCTCCTCGTCGGGAAGACCGAGACGTCTGCGGTTAGCCAGGTCGACTCCGCGCAGCACCACTTCGGCCATCGCCAGCTTGGCGTCCAGCGTGGCCCCGGCGACGGCACCAAGATCCAAGGCCACCCGGTTGGCGAGCGCCTGGTCCCAGGGAGTGGCAACCACCGACACTTGCGTCCCCTCGAAGCCCTCGCGGATCCGGGTCAGCCACCGGGCCTGCTCGGGGTCGCTTTCGCTGAACTTATCCACCACGATCGTGGCCTCGTCCATGAGCCCCTTGAGGTGCTTCATTTCCCGCTCACTTAGCGGCCTATCTTTTTCGCCCTCATAGTTCCGGTACCGGCTGAAGACCTGATCGATCGACCAGAAGCCCAGCTGCGAGGCTTCCGTCACGAAGACGTACTTGTCGCCATGCAGGAGCGTGCCGACCTGAAGTTTGGCAAACAGTCCCGTGCCGCCATCGTTGATCACGATGTTGGACATGCACTGGAGGAACTCCAGCACCGTCAGGTACTCATGCTCGCCAAAATCGATCCCCACGCACTCGTCGGCAGTGTCACCACGGATCACAGCCACACCTTGGAGCCAGGCGACTGCATCGCGCAGATCCGCGTAAACCTTGATGCTGGCATCCGTGCAGGCTTGATAGAAGCCCCGGATGGACAACGTCCGCTTGTCCGCCGGCAGCGCCTCGACCGGTACTCCGCCGAGCCTGATGTACCCATGGGGCATATCGTCGTTGCTGTCGGCGAGTATGACGCGGTCGGCGGGCCGCGCAGCGGCGTAGATCGCCGCGAGCGTCACCGCCACGTCAGTCTTGCCGGTTCCCCCGAAGCCCGAGCCCAGTGTGATCACGCCCGACTTGAGGGACGGCTTCCGGATGGCGGCGATCGTCTGGCGTCGCCACTCTGCCACTTCCTCGCGCTTGGCTCGCTCGCGCTTGCCAGGGGGAATCACCAGCCTGCGCTTGAGCGCCCGCCTCGAGACAGCGCCCCTGACACCGTCCTGCGCCGGGGCAAGAGCACCCAGGGAGGGCGAGGAGGGCGTGGCCCAGCCGGCTCGGTCGCTGCCGGGAAACTCCGTCCACCATGACCCCAGTTCATCTGGGTACTGGGACATCGCATCCCTCCAAAGTCCGAGTGCGTCTAGGCCAAAGTAACCCACGTCCCGGGCCGGGCCCGGTACGAAAGCCAGCAAATCACCCGCTTCAGGCAGCAGCAGGCCGGCTGTCGGTGACGCCCACCACGGCCCGGGGACTTCGACGCGCAGGAAACCAGAACTGGCTGACCCGGCCCCGGCGGGCACGTCATAGAACACCGTGGGGACTCCCTGAGGCTCGGGAAGCCACTCGCCGCATCCGCACGACCAGCGCTGCCGAGGGCACAACCTTCCCGGACATGTAAGTGGACAGGCGGGACCGCGACGTTCCCAGGCGGGCGGCGAAATCCTGCTTCGACAGTCCAGAAGCGCTCACGAGACTCCGGATCTCAGTGGCCACCTCTGCGCGCTCCGAATCGGCGGCCCGCTCGCGGGCACGGTTGACCACTCCCTCGAGGAGTTCGGCAGTGCCGTAAGGGCGGGAAAGCCGGACGGCTTCCAGCACTTGCCGGGCCACTGGCCCCCAGGGGTCGGCCCGGATCGCCTGCGCGAGGCGACGCCAATCGGGGAGCGTGCCCCGCTCGACTGCGGCGAGCACACCCTCGAAGGGCCAGGTTTCGACAGGGTCTTCCGGCGACGCGGTGATGTTGCGGAACTTCAGGGGGCTGGTCATGCCGCCATCCCCACCGCGACCGCCCGGCAAACGGCCGTCACGTTCTTCCAGTCAGTCCACCGGGTATCCAGGCCCTTGTAGTCGCGAAGCTGCTTGATCGTCCGAGCATCCGCGGGCCGTGGATCGGCCAACTGCCGCGCAAGCTGGGTAGCGACACCCTCTGCTTCGGCGCTTCGCTGGTCGGAATAGTAATCGTCGAGATGTCCGAGGACTTCCGCGGCATGGGAGATCCCGCATCGGTCGGAGAGAGCGGCGACATCGATGTAGTCGCGCACCTGATTGCGCCGCACAATTAGATAGCCCTTGATCCGCAGGGTCTCGTCCGCGGTTGGCACCCGGAGGACATGCCCGGACGGAAGGGTGACTTCCGCGACTTCCAACGGCCTGTTCCGGATGAGCTGACGAACACCGGACTCAATATCCCCGAGCTCGCCCAGGATGATCTTCCCGGGAGTAACCCTATTAGTGACCCATCCGTCGGTCTCTTCGATTGCGCCGAGCACCGCATCGAAGCGCGCACCCAGATCTGCCAGTACGTGGTCATGATCATAAGAGGAGCGGTGATTGGCCCAGAGTGCGTCCGCAGAGCCGCCCACCAGGACAGCATCAGGAACAACCTCCTGCAGCCGCGCTGCTGATTCCAGGACACCCACCAAGTCGGCCCGCGCGAGTCCCGGGATATCAGGTCCTGGTCTGGTCATCCTCTGGCTGCTCTCGATCGACACGGCCAGTTGATGTTATCACATGTGATACGCCTCCTGGCACCGGCCTGCCGGCCGGGGATCAGGAGGCCGGCGTCTTGACGGCCGGGACTGTCACGGTCGCGGTGCTGGCCAGGGCCAGGGCTGAGCGCAGGTCGGGACAGCTCCCGGTGCCGCCCGGGGCGCGGGTGGACAGGGCGCCGGCGGCGCAGCCGAGCGCGGCAGCCTCGGGCAGGCCCAGCCCGCGCAGCAGCCCAGCGATCAGGCCAGCGTTGAAGCAGTCGCCGGCCCCGGTCGCGTCGACGGGCACCACGGGAGGCACGCTGACCCGGTGCCGCCGGGTGCTGTCGGCGCACAGCGCGCCGCGGGCGCCCAGCTTGACCACCAGCCGCGAACCGGCCGCGGTGAGCACCGGCACGGCCGCGGCCAGGTCCGGCTCGCCGCTCAGCCGGACCGCCTCGGCCTCGTTGGGCAGCAGCAGGTCCGCCCGGGCCAGCGCGGCGGCGAGCCGGTCGTCGCCCCACCGCCCGGACGGATCCCAGTTGGTGTCCAGGGACACCGTCGCCCCGGCGGCCTGCGCGGTCGCCATGACCGTGGCCAGGCCGGGCCCGAGCGAGTCCTCGACCAGGAAGTAGGAGCTGATGTGCACGTGCCGGGCCCGGCCCAGGAGCGCGGCCGGGACGTCGGCGACGGTCAGCGAGCCCACCGCCCCGAGGGCCGTCAGGATGGCCCGGTCACCTCCGTCCGACAGGGCCACGGTCATCCCGGTCGGAGTGTCCGCGCGAACGGCCACGGCGACCGTGTCCACCCCTTCCCGGGCCAGCTGGTCCAGCATGAACTGGCCCGCCGGGTCGGGGCCGACCGCGGCGACCAGCGCGACGCTGAGCCCGAGCCGCGCCGCGGCCACCGCGGTGATCGACGCGGACCCGCCGACGAGCAGCGACATGCTGCGCACCAGCTTCTCCTGCTGCCCGAACGCGGGGGTCACGTCGTCGCCGAGGACGAGCACGTCCGGGTTGCAGTCGCCGATGACGACCAGGTCCACGGGCTGTTCCGGGGATAGGCGTGCGGCCTCCTGGCGCACGGCGCGGCCAGGCGGTACAGGCTCAGGCGGTGACAACGTCGACTCCCGCGTCCTCGAGCCGGGCCGCGTCCTCGGCGTCGATCCCGGCGTCGGTGACTAGCACATCGATCTCCCTGGCGGTGCAGATCCGGGCGAACGCGCGGCGGCCCACCTTGGAGCTGTCCGCCGCGATCACGACCTGGGCCGCCTGGCGGGCCATCAGCCGGTTGATGCTGGCCTCGCCCTCGTGGTGCGCGGTGGCGCCGGCCACCGCGTCGATCCCGTCCACACCGAGGATAGCCACGTCCAGGGTGACCTGCTCCAGCACGCCGGTGGCCAGCGGCCCGGTCAGCTCGTAGGACTGGGGCCTGGCCACCCCGCCGGTAGTCACGATCTTGATGTGCTGGCGGACGGCCAGCTCGGTCGCGATGTTCAGCGCGTTGGTCACGACGGTGAGAGCGGGCGGCGGCGCCTGCGAGTTCAGGTCGGAGCGGGTGGCCAGGGCCCGGGCCACCTCGGTGGTGGTGGTGCCGCCGTTCAGCCCGGTGACCTGGCCCGGCCGCACCAGCCCGGCCGCGACCGCCGCGATGCGCTGTTTCTCCGACGGATGCCGTTCGCTCTTGTACCGCAGTGGCAGGTCGTAGGTGACGCCCTGGGCGACCGCGCCGCCCCGGATCCGGGTGAGCATCTGCTGGCTGGCGAGCTGGTCAAGGTCCCGGCGGACGGTGGCCTCGGATACCCCGAGCGCCTTCGCGGCCTCCTCGACCTGGAGCTGGCCCGCCGCCGCGAGCAGCTCCAGCAGCTCATTCCACCGGCGATACCGGGTCATCGGCGCCTCCGATCACGCGAAGCAGGCGGGCGACCTCTGCGGCGACGGCATCGCGCCCCGCGGAACCGTACCGCCTGGGATCGACCATTCCCGCATCGCCATTCAGGCACGCACGGACGGCCGCGGTGAAGGCCTTGTTCAGCTGGGTCGCCACGTTAATTTTGGTCATTCCCGCGCGGACCGCCGCGGCCAGGCCAGCGTCCGCAACCCCGGACGAGCCGTGCAGCACCAGCGGCACGCTGACTGCCTGATGGATCTCCGCGATGAGGCCGAGGTCCAGGGAGGCATCGCGGGTCAGCATCGCGTGCGAGCTGCCGACCGCGACCGCCAGCGCGTCCACCCCGGTCGCCGCGACGTAGGCCGCCGCCTCGCCCGGCCGGGTGCGGGCCAGCGGCGAATGCACGCCGTTCTTCCCGCCAATCTCACCAAGCTCGGCCTCCACCCAGATGCCGCGGTCGTGGCACCACCGGGTCACCGCCGCGGTGGCCTCGACGTTGCGCGCATAGGACAGGGCGGACGCGTCGTACATGACCGACTGAACGGCCAGCCCGGCCGCGGCGTGCACCAGGTCCTCGCGGGTGGCGTGATCCAGGTGCACCGCGACCGGCACATCGACCGAGCCCGCGATCGACAGGCAGGCCCGCGCGATCGGCTCCAGCGCGCCGTGATACGCGGCGCAGTTCTCGCTGATCTGCAGCACCACGGGCGATGCCGCGGCCTCGGCCCCGGCCACGATCGCCTCGGCGTGCTCGATGCCGATCACATTGAACGCGCCGATGCCCCGGCCCGCCGCCCGGGCGGACTGGACGATCTCGCTCATGGCGGCGGCGGGCATCAGCAGGCCTCCCGGCGCGCTACCGCGCCCCCGTCCATCGCAGCGGCCGCTCCGTCACCAGCCACGCGCGACTTCCCGCGGGTCACCGTGACCCCGGCCCGTACCGTGGCGTAGTCCGCGGGGCTGAACTCACCGGCCACCGGGGCCAGGGCCGCCGCGGTGCCGAGCGCCACCGCGTGCCGCAGCCGCTCGTCCCACGGGTGCCCCAGGGCCAGCGCGTGCGCCAGGCCTGCGGCCGCGGCGTCACCGGCCCCGGTCGCGTTCCCGGCCACCACGGTCGGGGGGACCGCCTGCCAGCAGCCCTCGCGAGTGTCGGCGTGCAGTCCGTCCGCGCCCAGGGACACCACGACCGCCGCCGGGCCGGCCGCCCGGAGTTCCTGCGCGGCCGCGGCCACGGCCTGCCGGTCCACCCGGACCCGGCCCGAGCCACCCGACCCCGAGCCAGCCCGGCCCGGGCCGGCCAGGCCGGAGCCACCCGGGCCAGAGCCGGCCGGGCCCGAGCCACCCGGCCCCGAGCCAGCCGGCCCCGAGCCAGCCGGCCCGGACAGGGGGCGCCCGGCGAAAGCCTCCAGCTCGGCCAGGTTCGGCTTGACGATCTCGGGCCCGGCGGCCGCGCCCAGGCGCAGCGCCTCCCCGTGCGCGTCCAGCAGCACCGGCACCCCGGCGGCGGCCGCCATCGCTATGAGCTCCGCGTAGGTGCCCGGCGGCAGTCCCGGCGGCAGGCTCCCGGACATCACCACGGCCCCGCACCCGGCGAGGAGCGAGGTGTAGCGGTCGCAGAACTCCGCGTACCCGTCCGCGGCGATCCGCGGGCCAGGCTCGCTGAACAGGGCGGCGGTCCCGGTCCGCCCGTCCACCACGGTGAACGTCCGCCGCGTCTCCCCCCGCACCCAGGTGAAGGCGGCGGGCACGGCCAGGGCGGCGAGCTCGGCCGTCACCGCCTCCCCGGTGGTGCCGCCGACCAGGCCCATGACCAGTACCTCGGCCCCGAGCGCGCGCAGCGTGCGGGCCACGTTCAGGCCCTTGCCGCCGGGGCGCGCGTGCACCGCGGACGGCCGGTTCACCCCGGCCCAGTCGACGGCCGGCACGTGATGGGTAACGTCCAGGGCTGGGTTGAGGCAGACGACTCCGATCACATGAACCGCCAGTTCACTGAGAGGTCAGGATGACCGAGCGGGCCAGGTTCCGCGGCCGGTCCGGGTCCAGTCCCCGGGCCCGGGCCAGCGCCACGGCCACCCGCTGCACCCGGACCAGCTCGGCCAGCGGGTCCTCGTCGCTGAACCAGGCCGTGCCGCCGGCCGCGGCGATCTCGCCCTCCAGCCCGTCCGGCGGGGTGCCGAACACCCACACGATGCTGCCCTCTCCGGTTACCGCGACCGGGCCGTGCCGGTACTCCATGGCTGGGTACGCCTCGGTCCACATGCCCGCCGCCTCGCGCAGCTTGAGCGCGGCCTCGTTGGCCAGGCCGTAGGTCCATCCGGTGCCGAGGAACGTGAACTGGCGGGCGGCCAGCATCTCAGCCGGCAGGGGCGCGGCGAGCACCCGCTCGGCCGCGTCGGCCGCCGGGCCGGGGTCCACGCCGAGATTCGCGCGCAGCAGGACCAGCTCGGTGGTGGCGAACCGGGTCTGCACCACGGATTCCTCGTCCGCGAAGCCCAGGTCGATGACCGCGTCGGCCGCCTCCGCCACTGGGGTGCCGGGCACCGCGGTGATCGCGACCGTGGGAGCCGTGCCGCGCAGCCGTTCCAGCAGCTGCACGATCTCGGTGGTGGTCCCGGACCGCGACAGCACCAGGACCCGGTCGTACGCCCGGCCCAGCGGCATCTCAGACGCGGCGAACGCGTCGGTCTCCCCGTGCCCGGACGCCTCCCGGGCCGCCGCATACGACTGCGCCATGAACCAGGAGGTGCCGCACCCGGCGACCGCGACCCGTTCCCCGCGGGCCGGCAGGACCCCCGCGAGGTCCGCGGCCAGCTGGCCCGCCCGGCGCCAGCAGGCGGGCTGCGAGGCCACCTCCTGCTCCGTGCGGCCTCCGCCGGCCACGTCTTCCCGCATCCCGGGCTCGCCTGCCACGGCCTCACCTACCACGGGGGCCTCCTCGCCCATAGCTCGGTTCCTTCTTTCTCTCAGGGCGCTCACCGGGCTTGCCGCCCAGGCGATCGCTCAGGTTCCCCGGTCAGGTTCCGGCCAGTCCGGTCGAGGCCACCGACCGGATGAAGTAGCGCTGGGCCAGGAAGAAGACGGCCAGCATCGGGACCAGGCTCATTACGTTGGCGGCCATCAGCAGGGTCCACTCCGTGGCGTGCGCCCCCTGGAAGGTGGCCAGCCCCAGCGGCAGCGTCATCTCGTTCGTGGAGGTGATCGCGATGAGCGGCCACAGGAAGTTGTTCCAGGAGTCCAGGAACGTCAGCGCGGCCAGGGTGGCCAGCGCCGGGGTGGCCAGCGGCAGCACGATCCTGACCAGCACGGTGAGCCGGCTGGCCCCGTCCACCCGGGCGGACTCCTCGTACTCCAGCGGCAGGGTCCGGAAGAACTGGCGCAGGAAGAAGATGCCGAACGCGGTCGCGGCGTTGGGCAGGATGAGGGCGCCGATGTGATCGATCCCGACCGCGGCCAGCACGTGCACGCCCAGCCACTTGGTGATGATGAACTGCGGGATCATCGTGACCTGGAACGGCACCATGAGCGTGGCCATGATCACCAAGAACAGGGCGGCGCGGCCGAGGAAGCGGAACCGGGCGAACGCGTACCCGGCCAGCGAGCACAGCACCAGGTTGCACAGCACCGTGAGCACCGCGACCACGGCGCTGTTAATGAAGAACCGGCCGAACGGCGCGCTGTTCAGCGCGTCGGAGTAGTTGGCGAACCGCAGCACGTGCGGGATGAGCACTGGCGGGAAGTGCAGCGCCTCGGACGACGTCTCCAGCGAGGTGACCAGCAGCCAGAAGAACGGGAAGATCAGCACCAGCGTGGCCGGGATCAGGACCAGGTGCCATGGGCTGAACGGCAGCCTCCGCCGGCGGCGGGCGGGGGGGACGCCGCCGCCGGCGGAGGACGAGATCCCGCTGCGGGCGGGCGCGGAGGTCGCCACTAGGACCTGTAGTGCGTGAATCGCCGGCCGACCCGGAACTGGATCGCGGTGACCACGAGGATGATGAGGAACAGGAAGTAGGCGATGGCCGAGGCGTACCCGAAGTTGAAGTTCACGAAGGCCTGGTCGTAGAGGTAGTAGACGAGGACCGTGGTGGCGTTGAGCGGGCCGCCCTGGGTGCTCAGGTAGACCTCGTCGAACAACTGCAGCGCGTTGATCGTGAGCCACACGGCGAGGAACAGCGACGCCGGGCTGAGCAGCGGCAGGGTCACCCGGCGGAACCTCCGCCAGGCAGTGCACCCGTCGATCGAGGCCGCCTCCAGCAGGGCGGCCGGGACCCCCTGCAGTGCGGCCAGGTAGATGACGACCGCGAACCCGGTCCAGCCCCAGATCGTCATGATCACGATCACGTACAGCGCCTGGGACGGCGAGTTCAGGAACTGCTGCTGCGGGACCCCGACGAGGCTGAGGAAGTAGTTGACCACCCCGTAGGAGGGGTCGAACAGCCAGATGAAGACGATCGCCTCGCTGATCGTGGAGATGGCCATCGTCGCGTAGGCCGCAGTCCGGTAGAAGGAGATGAAGCGGATCTTCCGGTTCATGGCCACGGCCAGGAACAGCCCGACGATCATCGTCCCGGGGACGAACAGCGCGGTGTAGATCAGCGTGTGCTGGATGGCCTGCCCGACGATCGGGTCGTGCACCAGCTGCCGGTAGTTCTTCAGTCCCACGAACGGCGTGCTCGGCGTGAGCAGGTTGTTCCGCTGGAAGGACATCAGCGCCGACCAGACGATCGGCACCGCGCCAAACAGCAGGATGATCACGACCCCGGGGGTGACGAACGCCCAGCCGGCGAACTGCTCGGACGCCATCACCCGGCGGCGGGCCCCGCGAGCCCCGCCGGGACGCCCGGACCGGCCCGGCCCCGGACGCCTCCGGCGGAGCAGGATTCCGGAAGCTGCCACGTCAGCCCGCGCCCAGGACCTGGTTGACCTGCTGCGCCGCGGAGCTCAGCGCCGCCTGCGGCTGGCTCTTGCCGAGCAGCACCGACACGATCATGTTGCCGAGGATCTGGGAGATCTTCGGATACTGCGGGATCTGCGGCCGGGCCTGCTTCACGTTGGCCAGGTTGGCCACGAACGCGCTCACGCTGGGCAGCGCGGAATCCATCTGCTGGTTAAAGCCCGCCGCGTTGCCCACCGACTGCCGGGTCGGCAGGTCCCCGGTGTGCAGCGACCAGTACTTCACCTGGGCGGGCGCGGTCAGCCACAGGATGAACTTCTCCGCCGCGGAAACCCGGCTGGCCCCGTTGTTGAACACCACCCAGTTGTCCGGCCCGGAAATGGTCTGGTGACCGGCGCTGGAGCCTGAATAGGACGGCATGACCTGCACGCCGTAGTGCACATTGGGGAACCCGGACAGGTCCCACGGCCCGGTGACCAGCATCCCGATCTTGCCCGAGTTGAACAGGTTGGCGTACGCCTGGTCGGTCGG
>Ga0187890_10000568_pt1 | contig 26195 bp, 24 predicted proteins | sample June2016WEW_21_1_FD_133005 | JGI IMG/M metagenome (GOLD analysis project Ga0187890, IMG submission 133005) | Peatland microbial communities from SPRUCE experiment site at the Marcell Experimental Forest, Minnesota, USA - June2016WEW_21_10 | ecosystem: Environmental > Terrestrial > Soil >... | reverse complement strand
TGGAAGAACTTATGGCAAACTGAAAAATCAGGGACATCCGTAGATAAATACAGTTGCGCTATATTGTCTTTAGGCCACCCCTTGAACAAGGCAGTAAATGTTTTCCCGTTATTAATAAGTGAGAAGGGATTGTGAGACACAATCAAAAGCCTTGGATAGTTATTATTGGAATTCATCCTAGTAAAGCTCCTGGACTTAAATGGGTATTTTGTAGGTTCACCTTGCATGATGTGTCGAAAGTGAATGAAACCGTTCTTCCATCAAGCCAGATTTACAGCCCTGGTACGGACAGGTCTGCCCACCCGGCCCGGTATTACTCGATGAGGCAAAGTGCGACGTGTCTTCAACCACCAAACCAGGAGAATCCAGAAGGCCGCTGAGCTTGGTGCACCTCCAAATACTGGATTATTAGCTGGAACATAAACAAATATAGTAACCAGGATTGCTAGTAAAGCAGTCGCTATTGGATTCCTACACCAAAGGATATCCAGCCAAACCTTAGCAAATAAACGAGCAAGCAAAAACATTACAACGATAGTGCCTGGAAATGTAACATCAGAAGCAATCCAAGAATAAATGCTGTGCCATCGGCCGAAATAATCCCAGTTATTGAAGACGCTCACTCTTCCAGGATAACTTAATAAATATATATCAGCGTTAGGGTCGATTTTTTTATACCATGATGTTAAATAATAAGAATGACCAAGGCCATAACTCCATGTAAAAGGCTCATTCAGGCACAGCGACAGACCATAGTAGCCTTGGGTGAGATATGAACAGAAGGAAGCAACACCGCCGCGCATGCTTTTAGGTACAGCACTTAAGACAAAATTGGAATCATTGTAGCGAATTCCTATTGAGGAATCAGACCCCGTCAGGGATGGACTCCCAGACCGAGTCTGCATGCCAAGAGAGAAGAAGGCCAGAAAAGCATAGAAACCTAATATTGTTATACAAAGGATAATCAGCACACGGACAAGTTTAAATTTCGCAATAATGTCCGGCTTGCGTACTATGAGAAAGATGGGCACCAAAAAAAGGAAGTTTGCAAGCCCTGTATTGGTGCCTGATGCAACCCAGCCAAAAACATCGGCTACGGCCCAAAAAATAAGTAAAGCCCTTTTCCAGGGACTCAACAGCGTCCAGTAAGTTATACCTATAGGTAATAATAGATACAATAAAGGGCTAATCAATATCGTTGCATAAGTAATAATCCGGAGAGAATAATCCATTCCTCTCACAAGTGCTATTTGTGTGGTGTATGCCGCGCCTGGATCTGATAGGCCTAAGCGTATGTGAGAAACAATGCCGCTCACGTCAAAGAAGCTAACCCCAGTTCTACACATGAAGTTAGGTATAATCCATAAAATGTTTAATACAAGTGAAACATTAAATAACCTCTCCCAATTCAAACGGCCGGCGTAAATTGTGCATTTATGTGAATGATACAATGTGTAACCAAACCACATGGCCAATTGTGCGAGAATTAAGTATGTATAAAGGGTAAATGGATTACAAACAGGCCATGGCCAAGGGCCAATGGCAAACAGAACCACAGTAAATGTAAGATATGCCTGGACGCAAAGCATTGGAAACAAACGAATGATACGGGCTGGTTTGTGTGGAATGTTTACACATACAGGTAACTTTCGATGCAACATTTCTATTACTTTCATAAGTATCTGGCCTCGCGATTCATTATAAAAAATAACTTTTATATATTGGCCCATAGGAGACGCCAGATTCTCGAATAGGCCAGATAAAGTTAGGCACAATCCACAGCAATGTGACAAGTAAACTGAGAAGGATCAATGTATGGACCTTCCAACGCCCTTTATATCTAGTCTCTGACTTATTGGATGAATATTATAGCCTGGAAGTCATGCCAGAAAACGTTGTCCTGATAAATCTAGCTCCTGTTGCGATAGCGGAGATGGATAATCCTCGAAATAGAACCATTGCAGTAAGAAAAAGTACAGTTATTATTGTTGCCAGCTCGACAGTTGATACCAAAGCACTGAACCTGGAAGATTCCAGAGGTATCTGATGCGATAGCCAACGGCCGCAGAAGGCGCAGGCAGCTCCCAGCAAGAGTCCTTTTATGCCTCTGATCGTCCCGGTTACGGGTAATTGGGTATTTTTGTGAAGCAAGACAATAAATACTACAGAAGCAATGGCCCAGCTAGTGGCGGAGGAAATCACCGTTCCGATGGCCCCGATCCAGAGGACTAAAGTGACCTTTAAAATGAGATTCAGAATTAGACCAACAAGAATGTATATCGTCTCAAGCCATATGATGCCGATGCCTTTGCAGACAGAAGACCCGGTTCCCGTAACCAGAACAGCCACTGCAGTGCCTGCAACCAAAAAATAGAGCATGGTTCCGACCTCGGGAATCGATCTTCCAACCCACAGAATTATAAGGCGGTCATAAAGCGCCGAAATCAAAGCGATAGAGAGCCCAACAGTCAAAGCCAACACAGTCATTACATCGGTATAGAGTCGCTGCAGACCGGGCCAATCACTCCGGGAATGCATGGCTGCAGCCGCGGCAATCGTCGGTACATACACAAAACTACAAATAACAAGCAACACACTGCTAAGGCGTGCAGCGATGCTGAAATACCCGGTCAAGACAGGAGAGGCCGCCGACGATAGGACTATCTTGTCGGTCTGGTCCCGTAAAGCAATCGAAACGGCCCCCAGCAGCATAAAACCAGCATAAGACATGGTTCCTTGCAGGATAGCCTTCCGGGGTAGCAGGGGCACCAGGCTAAAAGAGCTAAAAATGTGTCTGGCGCGCGCGTATAACCCAACCCCATAAGTTATAAATCCTACCGCGAAGCCAATAAGCAGACTCCAAAACTCGAATCCCAAAAAGAGACAGGCGATCACGGCCAAGCTGTTGCAGGTCATCGAAGATGCGTGGATAAATGCAGATATTCCGGACTCTTGAAATCCCGCGATCAGAGCCGCTATTACCTCATTGACGCTCCCAAGGGTCATCAGACCGACAACGCAGGGCAGAACTATTGAGGCGGTACGGCGAAACTGTTCGGGGACCTGGAAGAGGTGGATGAGAAGATCACGGCCGACCCAGGCCAGCGGAGTAACAATGAAAAAACCGAGCAGTGAAAATAAGATACCCACGCCCAGATATTGTCGCACGCTATCGAGGTCGTCCGCTCCGTAAGCCCCGGAAATTTTCCACAACAAAGTTCCACTGATCGTGCTTTGGAATATATTGCTGATGGTGGAGACGGCAATGATTGATTCCCAAGTTCCGTACCCGACGACGTCGAGCCGATCCACAACAATCGGCACAGAAATCAGCGCAACTGTTATGGCAATGATCCTGCCTAGCAGTATGCCTGAGCTGTTCTTAAGGAGCGATCTACGCGACAAAACTTGTGAACGCTGAGGCTTTTCTCTCTCAGTCAACATATGATTTGCGCTCCAACAGCGGGTAGGCAGAGTCGCCCGATCTTATGGTAGATGTTGGCGCACCTGTCAGTCGTCTTCAAGCCATGCCCAAGGATATCGAAGACAGGCTTTCTCACATCTGGGTTCATGTGTAAGGGATACACGAGGTCTACCTCAGGATGCCTCGCGGCGATTTCCCTCAAACGTACTCTATATCGTACCCTTGATACTTCACGACGTAAGGCGGAGAACGGAACCATTCGTGGCGGGCCAGCAAGACTGCTTTCCTCAGGCGCCATCGAATCGCATTGATAATCCTTTAAGTCACGGGAACCCTGTCGTGCTTGCCACCCTACCCGCACATAGTTCACGAAACTTTTTCCGCAATCGGACGACCGTTGCACGACATCTGCCAATGATCCGCCCTGTCGTGTGGTCGGAAACATCAAGAAGGCTTGGAACAAGTACGGTTTGAGCCATTAGAAGCACATCCAGGGCCTTGGCTTTCTGGACAGTCTCCAGCGCCGATTCAATCACCCTCGTTGATCATTCGGCCTTCTTTGGCATGAGCACCCCTTTCCCGAGTAAAGGGCCCCATCTTACTTTAGTTTTATCTTCAATGCATCTCGGTTTAAGTCAGCCCTGGGGGATCGCTCGTTTTGTCTTCAGTTCTTCAGTCGAGTCATTGTAGCTCTTGTAGTACTTGTCATAATACCTGTAATAGGCGCCATACCCCAAATGGTCCTTCTTCACCATGGTCAGGATGGCTCCCAGGATTTGGGAGTTGCTCTGTGCAAGCATCTTAACGGCCAGTCTGGCGGCTTCCCGGGTGGTGCTGCAGTGCTTGAACGCGAGCACCACCCCGTCCGACATTACTGCCAGCGTCCGGGCATCCGCAAAGCCGATTACCGGCGGCGAGTCGATCACGATGTGCTGGAACTCCTGCCGAAGGCTGTCGAGCATTTTGGAGAAGGTCGCCGAGGAGATGAGGTCGTTGGGGTTTGGAGGGGTTGGGCCTGCCGGAATGAAATATAATTTCGGGACTTCTGTCGGTCTAATAATCTCTTCGAGTGCAGCGCTGCCGGTCAGGTGGTTAGTCAGGCCGCATCTGTTCGATACTTTGAATACCTTGTGCAGCCCGGGCTTCCTCAGATCGCAGTCGATGAGAAGGACCTTCCGCTCACCTCCGCTTAAACCTATGGCGATATTGGAAGCGCTGGTCGAATTGCCCTCCCGGGGATTGCAACTGGTAACCACGATTACCTGCGGCGGCGGCATAGAGGTCGAGAGCATGATAGCCGACCGGATATGAGATACTGCCTCGCCGATCTGGGACCTCGGCTGGAAATGGGTGATAGTTTCCAGGGCCGCAGAACCTGCCGGGACCGCACCGTTTTCAGCCATGGGAATCATCCCGAGGCTCGGAATATGGCCTATTTTCTCGACTTCCTCAACCGTCTTTATAGAGCTGTCCAAATATTCGAGGAAAAAGGCAATTCCAATGCCCATCAGGGAACCGAGGACCAGGGCAAGCCCAAGATACTTCCCAGGCTTGGGCTTATTATAGGGCTCGTAGGGCAATTCGGCAGTGGCGATGACGGATATGTTGCCGGGCACCACCGTAGCCGCTACGATGGCGTCCTTCATACGGCCAAGCAATCCTTCATAAAGGGCCTGATTGGTTTCCAGGTCCCTTTTCAGCATGTGGTAATTGACGAGGCCTTTCTCCATATCGACGGTCTTGGCTTTCGCTTCGTCGAATTCCTGCTGCAACAGTTTTTCGGCCTTCAGCGCCGTTTCATAATCCGCTTTCACGCTGGTTTCCAGGCGCCTGACCTCATTGTCGAGCCTATCGCGTACTTCATTCACATTGGCTACGCTTACCTTCTGATTACCGCTGCCTGTGGCCTGGCCCTGGAGAACGATGAGCCGTTCCCTCAATTTCTGGATCAAACGATTATTGGTTATCACCGGCGCGTCGGCGCCATTTTCCTCTATCTGCTTATAAAGAGCTTCTTTAGTCGCCCTGTCCGATTGGCATCTTGTCAAGTCGTCGGCGACCTGGACGTATTTCTGGAGGACCACGTTCATTTCGGCGGCCTCCATACCGAGGGAATCAGCTTTTTGTCCTTCGACGACAGCGTTTTGCTCCGATATCTCCAGTTTCTTGCCCTGGCGGACGAGTTCACCGTCCAGCCAGTCTCTCAACATCGCAAAAGACTGCTGCCGGGTATTCATGCAGAGCTTGAGATATTCCCCCTGAATTGCCTGGGGGACCTTTTGCGCAAGCTCTTTGTCCGTGGAGTGGAATATTACGTCAACCAGGTAAGAATTTCTGACGGGTACTATTGCGAGTTGAGCCAGAAGAGCTTTTGCATACTTTTGCCGGATAACTTCCGGAGGATCGTCCGGATTTTTCTTTATCATATTTTTATAGGAAGGGTGGTCCTTGAGATTTAGAGTGTCAATCAGCCCATAGGCCAGAGCGGGGGATTGCAGGATAGAGTACGCGGTGCCAAAAAACCTGTCACGGTCGCTGGAACCCATGTTTTGCCCGAGGGGGTCCATTTTGCTGTTACTGCTGATAAGAGCGGCGCCGTTATCCTGGGTGATCTGAAGGGTGACTTTCCCTTCCCAGACCGGGGTCATAAACAGGATTACGAGGATCGCAGCGATGATCATTCCACCCGCTACACACAGGACCCACCACTTGCGCCTTTTTAATACAAACCAATAATCGCGCAGATGGGCGCCCTCTTCATACTCCTCCGGATAACAGGTGAGAGTGCTCGAAAGCGGGGGCGCCGCATCAGCCGTTATGACATCAGTCCTGTTGTTCTCATTTCGCATTGTTCAAATCCTGTCTCATAGAAGAAAGGCTCACATTTTCCATCCCGCGGCATGGCGGAAGACCTGTGCGCAACTGCCGACTGGAACGTGGGGCTAATCCCAAGGCTCCCCGGCATGAAGAACTTGAGTGGTATATCGCAAAGAACCGCTCACTTTAGGTGCTATGCTACAGGCCCATCCTGACACCCGTCGGAGAGCCATCCGGCAATAAACTCTCATCCGGTTCCGGTGACCCGTTCGAAGGCTCATCTTTCAATCCAGCGCTGCATGCTTCCGGGTTATACTCCGGGATTATCTCCTTCAGTTTGCGCTTTACAGCGCCGGTTTCTTGTGAGCCGGCGATCCGGAGGAGGTCCTGAATCTGCTGGTTCAAATATTGGCGGAAATTCTCCTGCCTCTCCGCTTTGCCCATGACCCCCTTAGACCTGACCACCATGATTCTCTCATTCTTGGTTCTGACAGCGTATTCCCCCTGTGTAATCAGCTCTTCAGAGAGCTTCTCGCCGGGCCGGAGGCCGATGAATTTGATCTCGATTTCCGTTCCCGGTTCTTTACCCGAAAGCCGAATCAGGTCCCGCGCCATTTCTGTGATTTTTACCGGAGCACCCATCTCCAATATGAAGATATCTCCCTCCTCAGCAAGTGCTCCGGCCTGGATGATTAATTGAGCAGCCTCAGGGATGGTCATGAAATATCGTGTGATTTCCGGATGAGTTACTGTAACCGGGCCGCCAAGCTCTATTTGACGGCGAAAGAGGGGGACCACCGAGCCGGATGACCCCACGACATTTCCGAATCGAACAGCTTTAAATTGGGTGCCCTGTCCTCGAAGCGATTGCATTATCAACTCGGCAAGCCGCTTGCAGGCTCCCATCACGCTGGCGGGCCGCACTGCTTTATCCGTCGAGACCAGTACGAAATGGCGCACTCCGAATTCAACAGCCGATTCCATGACCACCTGGCTGCCCAGCACGTTGTTATAAATGGCAGCCCGGCAGTTTTGTTCAAGCATCGGGACATGCTTATAAGCTGCGGCATGAAAAACAACTTGCGGACGAAACCGGGAGAAAACTCCCCTGGTCAATTCCCTTCGCTGAATTGAGCCCAGGACTAACTCGCAGTTATGGTAGTTAAGATCGCGGAGGTCCATCTGGATATAAAAAAGGTTTGCTTCACATATGTCGAACAACACAAGCTTTGCAGGGCTGAAGCGAACCAACTGTCGGCAAAGTTCCGAACCGATCGAACCACCAGCCCCGGTTACGAGGATTGTCTGTCCCATCAAGTAATTCTGGATACCGGTCATATCCAACTGAAAGGGTTGGCGCCGCAGCAAGTCCGCATAATTAACATCGCGCATTGCCGTGATGCTGACTTTGCCGTCCATGATCTCGGCGATCCCTGGCAAAGTCTTGTAGGAGACACCACAACCCTTACATGCCTCAATGATCCGGCGAAGCTCGGTCCCGCTTGCGGAAGGAATAGATATCAAGACCTGGCTGACATTAAATTTGTGAATCACTTCCGGCAGCAGCGAGATACCTCCGTATACCCGCGTGCCATGAATCGTCCGGCCCCACTTGGATGGATCGTCATCAAGAAAGCCAACGACACATAAGCTCAGATTGCGGCTTTGAAGAATCTCCCTGACTATTTTTTCACCACCAGACCCGGCTCCGATCACTATGACACGGCGCTCTTCTTTCAAGGTGGTCCTTACAGCCCGGAGGCCAAAGGCAGTGAACCCTTTATGTTTCATCCTGGCAACATAGAGAGAACGAGCAAAAATCCTGGCGCCGCCGGCCATCAGGAACATCAGGACTGCGTTCAAAATGAGAATCGTCCGTGGGAAACCTTCGAATCTGAGAAGAAACACATATGTGTAGTTCAGAAGCATCGAGATCAGACAAGCCTCGGCAAGACGCCAGAAATCAACCACGCTGGTGTAGCGCCACATCCCCCGGTATAATCCAAATATGTAAAATAAAACCAGGTCCGCAGGGACAATGAAGGAAACTACCATTGCCATTTGACGCATATATTCATGAGTAATTCGAAACTCAAACCGCAAAGAATAAGCTCCGGCGCAGGCCATCGCAAAGATGACTGAATCACAGAGCATCATGAGGTAAAATTGTGGGTTCTTGAATTGTCTGATCATAAGCCCGCAGAAGGCCCCGCAGCTCCAAAGCTAAAGATGGGGTTTCGATATAGCTCCGCCAACTCGATTACATGGGAGATTTGAGCGAGATGGTGAAGTGAAAATGAACATTCGGATGCCGCTTTAGCCAGAGATCCCGCTTGGGTTTGTGGGTGTTTAGGCTGTCCAGGATAACGTGAATCTCCTTTCCGGGATGGTCGAGGTTATCGAATGTGAAACGTGGTGCTCGCCCTCCAGGATGAAATCCCCCGTACGGATTTTGGACTCAACGTTAATCTCCGGGATGGACGTACGATAAGGGCCAGGGCGTGGCGAAAAACGAGTTCGAGGGGCAGCGAAGTGACTCCGTAAGTCATCGGAGCAGAGGCTCGCTGGAGCACAAATCGATCTGGAAGTGATATACAATTTTGGCCAAGGCATGCAGCAGGACCGTGGAGACGCAGTAAAGTTCTACCGTAGGGAGGCGGAACAGGAAGACATTGGGGCACAATATGGCTCTGAATAAATCTTGATGATATCAGGGTACCCGTTACCAGTTCATCCCTTGGCTTTTCAAGAAGTTCTTTGCAGCTTGATTGTCAAATTTTGCCGCTGTTTTAAGGTCCTCAATAGCCTGCGTGCGATTGCCAAGTTTGGCATAAGCAACACTGCGGTAATAATATGCCTCTGCATGTTTAGGATTGATCTCGATGGCCGTGTCAAAATCCGAAATCGCCTGCCTATAGTTGCCAAGTTTGCAATAGGTAACACCCCGGTTGTAATAGGCATCAGCATTAAAATCAATTTGGGAGAGGGATTCAATCCGCAACTCCGTAAGTCCAATGCCTAGACTCCGCTGATCGGCACGCAGCCCTAACTCCTTTGGCGAGCAGGGTGTCGGAACATCAATCTTTATGATTTTAGATCTTTGGGGGTTGCTAAATTCGAGCACTCTCTCCCCTGGTGAAGCTGCCAATGTAAATCTGACGTCGCTATCCCCAGCGTGGGCCACAAACTTTTTCCCAACATTTGGACCAAAAGCGCGTGCGACGAGATGAACAGCGAATTTTTCCGGAAGAGCTTTAGAAAATTCCAGAGTCACAACATCACCTGAAGACCATGTCCCCCACGGCTCAGCGGAAAACAAGCCTCGTGCGCTCGCAATAACGCCAAGCCATAAAGATTTTGTGAAGTCTACGGTGGTTGTGCAAGTCGCACGTGCGAGTGTAAAACCACCCATTGGCAGTTGGTAGCACACATTCTCAGGCAATGAATGGTCTCCGATAACTAAAATCCATTCTTTACCAACTGGGAGCCTAGACAAATCATAGGCAGCTCCCTGGGGAACCTCCTCAAAAGATGCCGTGGGGTTATCAAGGTAAAACATTGATCGCCACAAGCCGTAGTAATCTGAGCCGACAATTACAAGCCTGGAAAGTTCCTCCTTCGACAGCAACTGTTTTGTAATAATCCCCACCCTGTCAAAACCGCTCGGCACACGACGCGCCCCGAGTTCTTCATTAACATCGTAAGTTGAAAAACCCACCGCAAGCGGCACGAGCAGACAGAGGAAAATTTTAGCCCCGGCCTTGGCTGAATATACCCATAAAGCAAGGGCAAAGAAGGATATCCCACTCAGGACATAGAAGACAATCGAGTTAAAAGTAAAACCGTGTAATTCTGGGCAATCGGTAAGGTTCGGCGTATAGGGAGCCAAGAATGTATAAACGGCGTACAAAATCGCTGCTCCAATTGGAAAAGCAACAATCACCCTCCGTTTGAGCATGTTAGTAGATTTCTCTAAAGATAATTGAGAAGCGGCGATAACGAGCAGCAAAGGAAGCACACAATTATAGTAGCGCATATGAAGACGCGCAACCGATTCGTCTCTTAGGCCGAAACCATAGGCATTAACGAGACTCACAACCAAAATAAAGGTAATTAAAACCAAAAGTGTATAAACAGCAACCCTATGGCCGGATCTCGTTTCCTCTTTAGAGAGTAGGGAGTCAAATGAAGCTTTGATTGCAAAAGCGATCGGCGCCCCAAACATTAAGCAGATTGCCAGAATATGACCTTTGGCATTTTCAATGGATAACGAAAGACGCTCGAAGTAGGGCCCCAATTTGGATATTGTTCCGCTCGCAACTGAAGAGTGAACTGAGCCGGAATTGGATATTGTTTCGCTGACTGGACCGTGAACTGGGCCGAAATTGGATATTGTTTCGATAACCGAACCGTGAACTGAGCCTAAAATGGTCAGCCCGGCTTTACCTGCAAGAAAATAACCAATTGAAAATTTTGCCGCAAATGCAAAGGCAACAAAAATAATCGCGTTTCGTATTGCCTGCACCACCCATTTACCTTCTTCTTTTCTACTGACAAACAAAATATAGACTACGATTGCCGGCAAAAAAAACAGGGCGCGCGACTTAACCAGTGCACAAAGACCTAATAGTATTCCGGCAAAACACCATGATCTTAAATCATGTGTGTTATCTAACCGCAAGATAAACCATGTGAGGAGCCAGAACGATAAAAAATAGAGTGCCTCTGGCATGTAGTAAGTTGTATAAATATTAATTGGTCCCAAAACGGCCAGCAATGCAACAATTGATGCCATCAGCCTGGTGGAGACTTGTCTAGTGGTTAGATAAATAAATGGCATGGTAGCAACAAAAAATGCGGTGTTTAGTATGACTGCACAATTGTGAGATCCGTTGCTACAAATGTTGGTTGAACGATAAATAGCTAGATATACGTAACTAGGGATCGTTGAATCCTCGAACGGTAACAGTCTGGAAAATACGCTATAACAATACTCATCTGGAAAAACACTAGGATAAATGTCACTATTTCTAAATACAAAAGCGAAAAACAATACGATCCCTGCAAAATAAAGCCAATTACTTTTAAGTACTGTACCCACGTTTGAGTTTTCGGCCATACGCAACCCTCATCGCTACTGTGGTTTCGAAACAACGTATATCATGTCACAAGTAACATCTTGATGACATCATTAAATATGATCACATCATACTTTTCACCGTCATTAAGTGCATAGGGAAAGTAACCCATGCGAACCGGTAGACCACCATGCCAAGCGGCTTCAAAGATATTCCTGTCCGGTTCTAAGCCAAAAACCTCAAAATCATTTTTCGCAGTATCAAGGATACCATCCGTGAGCACAACCTACGTCAAGAAAACGCCCTCCATTAGGTTTTAGCGATTTGATGGTTGACAATAGTTTTTTGAAATTGCTTACGCGCAGCTCCTGCAGCCCTGTTTCGCAAGCGTTTTCGTCAATCGATTGGTGGGCTGAGAACAAATTTATTGTTGGCTGCAAATCTGCTTTTTCATAACCACAACGCCCACACAACAAATGCCATGGCTGATATCCGGCAGATAATTCACTCAGGCATAGAGGCCAAATGTCATTAGATATAACCAAGGCCCTATTGTTACACCGATACCCATACGTCAATTGCTATCAAGGAGGGTCCTGCGAAAGTATTCCAATTTATGCTCTCTCCAGGCAGGAAATGGGCAAGTATCGGAACGACAAAAAAAGCTAAAGCTCCAAAAGGATACGCAACCTGCAATGGAGTGGCTTTGAGCACAAACCGGGATGAGTTGGCCAAAGCCTGTGGGAAGTGCCTTATGGCTACCCGCATGGGCAGCGTTTGAGAGATCAAAGAACAAGTACTTACCAGGCCCGACCGATTTAGAACGATTGCCGAAAACCTCCAGGCCAAGGAAGTGACCGTAGCAGATGGAGAGTTGCGGCGCCGGTATATCCTCTGCTTCAATCTCCGTGAGGCTCAAAGGGAGCGAAGCCATCGGGAACAAGTTGTTAAAGAACTTGAAGAAGAGCTCGAAAACCATCCGGATCATCAGGCCACTGCCAGATGGGCCATAGATCTTCTGGCATCCGGCAGCTACAAACGCTGCCTTGCAATCGATAAGCAGGATCGCATCCAACTCGACCAAGAGGCCGTCGAGCAGGCTTCAAAGTACGATGGGAAATGGGTTCTCCAGGCCAATGACGATACCATCACCGTAGAAGATGCAGCCGCGGGTTATAAGGGACTCCTTGTGATCGGGCGCACCTTCAGAACTCTCAAGAGCACCCGGATCAAGATGGAGCCGATGTATCACTGGCTGCCCAAACGCATCGAAGCACACGTGAAGCTCTGTGTGTTCTGCTTGCTCATCGAAAGAGTCGCCGACTAAAATGCAAGCAGTCCTGGCCGCATATCCGAAGGGTCCTTTTCACGCTCCAGGCAACCGAGTTTCACACTCCAAAAAATCAATTCTTTCAGCGCAACGAGCCCACTTCAGATCTCGTCATAACACTAAAATCTCTTGAGATTTCAATGCCTAAGACCGTTCTGGACATCAACACGGCGCCATAGAAAACGTAGGCACACGACGAATTCAACCCATTCCCGTAAGATCCTGGAATTATGGCCTTTTTATGACTGTGTTTGCCTACCCCGCAAAAACCCAGGTCTAAATAATATCAAAAAAATAAATCTCAAACGCGCCCGCCAGGCAGGCAAATGTGATACCGCTCCACACGCCATCGTCCGGGCTTGTCTAAGTCCTGCTGAGCACGTAAAGGGAGACTTTTCCTAAAGCTCCGCCAACTCGATTACATCGAACAGCGGAGGGAGTGATCCAATCAGCCACAACACGCTCCGGCGAGAAATGAAGAAAAACTGAGGGCCTTCGTGGGAACATGCGCCTGACAAGCGGGAAGTGCTTATATAGATGCTTCTGATTGATGAGACCGATTCTTATTATGGGAGTATTAAAAAGTCAAGAGGTAAAGAGGGGGGTAGAAATAGGCAGCCATTATCAGTTCAGAAGAAAAACCCTTGTTAATTCGCCACATAGTTTTTCGTGTCGTCGCTGCAGGATTTTCGAATTTTGAAGGCAAGTTATTGATTTCATACGGTCTGCTTTAGCATTTTGGACCGAAACTGATAATCTCCGGGTGTCGCTATAATAGCCCTCAAGCTGACACGCGCCACACTAATTGTTAATTCATTGTCCAGTTATTGAAACAGACCAGGATTTCCAATCAATGGAAGCCAAAATCATAGACGAGAAAAAACTCGCCACGCGTATCGCCTCTGTGCTGAAGGTTGACAGACTCCACCATTTTGAGACCTTCACGGTCGAACGGCTAAAGCAGATAACGATCGAGGGCAAAATTCATCTTTCCAGCCCTAATGATTTTAACGACCCTTGGGATTGTCGCCCTTGCTTCAATATGGCGACGTTGGATGATCCGGAAATCTACGAGCATCACGCAAAATGGTCCGATACTATCAGCCGTAGACATAATCCAAATGTTACTGAAGAAGAACAAGTCCGGCTCGCGACGAGGTTGCATGGAGATCGGCCTTCCCTCGTATGGCAGACTTATACCTAAATCGAGCGATTCATGACAAAAATAAATCCCACCCAAGGGGTTAAGTTTTTGGTATTGTGGAGAAAACGTCGGCCACGACGGATTCCACAATGTCAACCCGATGGGTGGGAGGTTTACGTGAAGGATTCTATCACAAGTAATAAGAGTACCAAATACACTATTGATGATGTGGCGCCTACAAGTGAAGCATTGAGCGGCCGCGGCGGGCTGAGCCTGTTTGTACGGTATCTGACGGGGATCGCTTTGTTTGCGCACCTTGACAGACTCTTCGGCTCCCTTCGAAAAAGCAGCAAAGGGGAGTCCATCAGCGAGATTTTCAAACAAATCTTTTGTTTTTTTGTGGATGGAACGAGTCGCCACCTCGTCTACTTCGACCAGTTGAGCGAAGACACCGGTTACGCCCAAACCATTGAGACGCCAACTGATGCGATGCTCTCCTCCCATGCCGTGAAAAGATTCTTCGGTTCTTTTTGGTGGCCCAGAATCTATCTTTTCCGCCGTCTTCTCCAAAAGCTCTTTATCTGGAGGCTCAAATTGGAGAAACCCGAGGCCGTTGTGCTCGGCATAGACGTCATGGTCATGGACAATGACGAGGCTCCAAAACAGCACGGTGCAAGGCCGACCTACAAGAGGGTCAAAGGCTTTGCACCCCTGCAGATGACCTGGGGTCGTTTCATAATCGATGCCGTGTTTCGCTCCGGGGACAAGCACAGTAATCACTCGGATACAGTCCAGAAAATGGTCGAACATGTTGTGCGCCAGATCCGAAAACATTACAGAGCAGACATCCCAGTGGTGATTCGTTGCGACAGCGGCTTTTTCGATCAGAAGGTCTTCAATTGCTTCGAAGCCCTCGGTATTGGGTACATCTGTGCGGGGAGATTGGTTTCGGACTTGAAAGGCTTTGCGGAAACGGTACCTCAGGATGGATGGAAGATATACCAGGAGAAGCGCACCGTCTGGGAATATGTCGAATTCGGAGACAGAAGAGGCGAATGGAAAAGATTTCGCCGGGGCGATCTACTGCCGCAAAGCAAGTGAAAATCAGCAGCTTCTCTGTGACTTAGCCCGCTCGCATACCGGCTTCTATACAAACCTTGGGCGGGGGGAAGCAATCGATGAGAGGCTGCGAGCTTGTGGCCTGGGTTATCTCATGGAGACGAAGAGAATCATCCAAGACTACCACAGCAGAGGACGAGATGAGCTTGTCCACAGAGCCTTGAAGGATTTTGCCGCCCATGAACTCCCCTTCAAGCGCTTTGCCCAGAATGCCGCCTTCTATCATACGATGCTTCTTGCCTTCTTCCTATACGAGGCTTTCAAAGAGGATGTCGGTGCATCCGTTCTTGCTCCCATTGCCTATCCGACAACTTTCCGCAGAAAAATCATCGACATAGCGGCAAAGATCGTCCGTCATGCCGGACGAGTGACAATAAAAGTCCCGGAAGCCATCTGGAAGCACCTTCGTTTTGATGAACTTTGGAAAAGGAGCGCTCAGCCTCTGATATTTGTATGGGTGTAAATGACACTCTGCGATTTTTAAGAATCGCTCAATTTAGGTACAACCCTGCAGAAGGTGAACTTATTGCCGTCATTTGTCAACCTGACGCGAAAAAACAGCCGGTGTTTATAGAATACAAAATCCCGGAAGCCACCCCTATCGATGAAGCTGCAGCTTCTTTCGTCCCTCCGGAGGCCGTGGCAGCAGCGGGTAGTTCCTTCCACGGCTGGCTTGCCTTGTTGCCTTTGACCTCTGTTATCCCATTCATCCCGACAGGACCAAATCCTCCACCGGATCCGCCCCCTCCCTCCTCTACACCCGTTCCTGAGCCTTCCAGCTTGTTTCTGTTAGTAAGCGGAATGGCCGGCATCCTGATATCCAGGACAGTCGGAAAACGTATCAAAAAACTTCGCCGCCAACTGCAAAAAGGTGGTCTTTGGCGGAAGTCATCCGCTTTGGGCGTTCGCGGGAGGCCTTCCGGAGTCGTTCCCTGACGGATTCATATCAGTTCCCGGTTCCGGGTATCTGTGTTTCTAATCTTTGTTTCCGCTGGTCATTGCGAAACTACCTTTCGCAGAAATCCTTGAATCGAAGAAAATCTTCATAGCTCATGCCCGGCATAGACATGCCGCAGTTGGGTTTATACTCACCGTGGTAATCTGAGCCGGCAGTTTTCCAAAGGCAGCAGCGCAGTGCCAAGTTTTCAAAATACTCGGTTTGCTCCCGGGCATGGTTGGGGTAATATGTTTCTATTCCCGAGAGTCCCAAATCCACCAAAAAAAAGAAAAGTTCTTCAAAATCCTTGACGCTCGTTCCGCCAGCTATAGTATAGGTCGAGAACATCCCCGGATGAGCCAACACGGCCTTTCCTCCGGCGGACTTAATAAGCCCCATGGCCTCTTCCACTGAAAGATAAAGACCCTGTAAAACGGGATTTTCAAAAGTGTAGCGGTTATCAAATGCAAACCTCTTGAAATCACCTTTCTCGATGCCAAGATAACCTTCCAAAAACCTTATGGTCGGCAAGGCAAAATTGATTGGCCCCAGTTGGCCAGTCTTTTTCTTAATCGTTTCTCGGGAAAAATTGACCGAGTAGCGCACGACAAGTCTTTTCATTATCTCATCATACACTCCATCGTGAACTTCCCAATTTTTCCGAAGACTTTCTCGAAGAACTAATTCTTTGCGGGTAATATCAATCCCGTAAGCCAGGAAGTGAACGTAACTGCGGTTTTGCCAGTGCGCCGATACTTCCATGGAAGGGATGGTCTTGAGGTCAAATTTTTTCGCCTCCGCTTGGAACTCCTCAATACCATGGTAGAGATCATGATCTGTTAGACAAACCGCCGACAAACCTTCCTGCACGGCTTTCCTGATCAATACTGAAGGTCTATCTTTTCCATCCGAAACGCAAGAATGAACATGCATACCAACATTCTTCATTTTTCATTGGCCTCTTTCGGGCCGCCCGAATTGCCGCCGTCAGCCACCACCATACTGAAACCTTTCCCTGCCCCAGCGCTTGAGTTGTTGCCTGCCGTGCCAACATCTGAATTATTCGGCATTCGTACCATACCTGCCCCCAAGTTCAATCATAAATCTTCCTCCCCATTCATTGCGGTCCGCAGAACGTTGGAGTACTTGAATGGCACTACCTTCCTCGGCGGTAGTGTAATGGGCTTCCCAGTCTGGGGATTCCTCCCTATACGCAGATGTCTTTCCTTCATCGATACAGTTTGGGCACTTCGCCCCATTTTCCCCCGCCTGACATCCACGCTCGGATGTTTTGGAAAAATCAGCCGTGGGTGATTATCACTTTGGCATGGCAGATAGTTGCACGATTGCAATCGTTGCAAGCAGATGCAATCCTGCCACGCCCAAGTGTGGGCCGGGAGTAACCGGGGAAAATATTACCGCATGTAGACAAAACACCTTGCCCACATGTCTCTAAGGCAAAATCAAATGAATTACCCGACTACATCCAATCAGAAAGGAATGAGGAGTTGAAAATGAAACTGCTGGTTTTTAGTATCTGCCTGGCCCTTTTGTCCGTCTTCACAGCCGTTGATGTAAGCGCCCACCCTCCTTGCGAAAAGGTCTGGGTTGACGGCCACTACAACAAACACGGCAAATGGATTGAGGCTCACTGGAAAAAGCAGCACTGGGTCCCAGGTCATAATAACAGCCATGGCGAATGGGTCCCGGGGCACTGTCGCTAATTTTACTTCAGATCTTTAGTTTTCTTTCCGACAATATCACTGGAGCTCTTTCCCTCCTTAGAGAGCCGTGAGCGGGGCCAATTGTGGCGCCTTCCTTCTCGGCTCTCACCATTTTAGCGGGTTCATCACCAGGCCTCCCGCGAACGCCCAACGCGACAAGTCTACCTGGCGCGTTGGGCGTTCGCGGGAGGCCTGGTGTCCCATGACATACTTCCCTTCAACAACAGGGTCAGGTTGTTTTTTCTATTTTTTCCAGTTTAATGACGACGCGGCGATTTTGCGCCTGGTTTTCCGGTATTGCCTTGCCGTTTGCGTCGCGGTTGGACGCCTTCGGAAAAGTATCGGCATAACCGGCCGCGCGAAGTTTTTGCGCAGGAATCCCTTCATCCAGAAAGAAACGCACCACCGCAGCGGCCCGTGCAGTCGATAGCTCCCAATTGGACGGAAACAACGCAGTGTTGATCGGCGCATCGTCGGTATGGCCTTCAACGGTGACCTGATAGTCATTGAATTTTTCCGATTTCAGGTTTCCGGCCACCTCGTGCAATATCACCTTTCCTGCCGGGTTCAGTATGGCCGAACCACTGTCGAAAAACGCAGCGCTGCTTATCTCGAGTGAGGTAATTCTGTCGCCTTTTTGCTCGAAGTTCGCCGCACCCTGAGATTTGAGGTTATCGACAATCTCGGGCAGAGAGGCCGGTGGGGAGATTTGCTCGGTCGTTTTATCAGCAGCAGCTTCGACCGCGGGTTCGGGGGGGTCGGACTTTTCAGTTTTTTCTGCCTTAACGGGATCGGACAATTCAGGCTTTATAATCTCATCAAGACCGGGGAGAGACCGATGGACCTCGATCGTCTTTGGCTCCTGCGCCGGAAGTTCCACCTTTTGCGCCACGTGAACTTTCGGTGTATTTTTCTTTTGAGAAATCGAAGCCGACACAAACAGGACACAAAAGCATAACAACAATGTAATCATGTCCGCGTAAGTCATGAGCCAGTCATCGGCGTGGCTGACCCTCTTTTGTTTCCTTTGCCGGCGGTACATCATGGGTTCACAGCCTTTAAGAGTTTTTAGTTTTTAGTTTTGAGTTTTGAGTTAACTAAAAACTAACAACTGATAACTCATAACTCCCAGGGGTGGCCGCCCGGGACAACTAATCAAGCTGTGCATACGGCAAATTTTTAAAAATTTGGGTATGCTCCCCAAAAACATTGTAATAATCGTGATTCTCCGGGCGCAGGAAACTATTCAGACGATCCTGAATGCACATAGGCGATTTGTTGTTGACCAGCATCACCATGCCCTCTGTGATCAACTGGTTGCGAAAACGGCTCTTTTCGACCTCCTGACTCAACTTGGACGCCGCAGGCACATAGACCATCCGCGCCGATACCACACCGTACAGTGTTGAGAGAAACGCTACGGCGAGGTTTGATCCTATGCCCGTCATATCGCTGTCAAGGTGGCACAGCATGGTCACCATGCCCACCAGCGTGCCAACCATGCCAAAAGCCGGCGCATGGCTCGCCATGGCTGTCAATATGTCAACTGGTATGCTGTCTCGCTCATAACAGGCATCTGCCGCCGTTTCCATCATCGAACGCACTTCCTCGGGCGTGTATTCGCTGACCACCATATTGAGCCCATATCTGACAAAGTTATCGTCGATCTTGCTTTTTCCGATGCTGGCCTCCAGCGCACGCATTCCCTTTTCTTTCACCATACGCCCCCATTTCATAATGTTCATCGTATCGCGATGAAGGTCTTCGTGCGTTATGGGCGACTCTTTGAGCATACTCGAAATCGCGCGCAGCGCCTTGTGCACATCGCTTGCCTGAAAACTCATGAAAGCGACGGCCATCACGCCGCCTACCACGATCATCAACCCTTCAAGGCTGAAAAAGGCCAGAAAACCGTGTGCGCTCATTACAATCGACCCCAAAACCAGCAACAAACCAAAAGCCGCTCCCATCACCGGAGCCCGCGCATAAAGAGATGGTCCCGTTACTTTGCGCATTCCTTAACCTCTGTGAGAAAAGGGTTTTGCACCTCATTTCGGATGTAATATCTCCTGCGAATAGAGCAAAAGACATGCCAAAGGGTGCAACACCCCAACGCGCTGATATATAATAAAATCAGCCGGACTCCGGCCCCCGGATTAGTCACTTCCGGGGCAGGCTTCGCCGGGGTGAGGTTTATTCAGGTTTTTCCCTCAGGGTGGCAAATTCACTCATTTTTCATCACCCTGCCAGGTCAATTGTTCCGTCCTCTGGCCTGACATCACGGTCTTAACACCGGCAAAATTTGCCTTCATCTTTAGATTCGAAGGGAAGTCTTTTCTTCGTATGGAGTGAAAGAAAAATGAAATTAAGGGCCCAGCGGCTCGCTGCTCACCTTGAACCCGCTCTTCTTTCTTGCTTTATTTTGTGAAAATCAGCATTATTTTACCTTCTGAAAAGGAGGACTTCCATGAGCCCCAGACAACAGGTCAATGCAATGGAATGGGTAAAGTATGCAATCGCCTTTTATAAATCTTCGGGTAAAAGGATTGCTTTGGCGGCGTTCACAGATCCCCACGGGATGTTTGTTCAAGATGAGCTGTATATCTACGTCCTGAATTCCAAGGGGACTATGCTGGCCCATGGGATAAATGAAAAATTCGTGGGCGAGGATTTCATAGAACTCATGGACTCAAACGGGAAGAAATTTATCCGGGAGATCGTCGAAACCGCTAATGCCGAGGGCAGTGGCTGGGTTAACTACAATTGGTATCATCCGGTCAGCAGGGAATGGCTTCCCAAGGCCGCTTATTTTGAGAAAGTCGATGACTTGATCATTGTCAGCGCCGTCTACAAGCAATAGGCCGGAAGCCGGATAAGTGTCCCCAGCATTCAGGTATCCGGGTGCAACACCGACTCGCACATTCCCGGGCAAGAGGCCGGTCGTTCGAATCCTCGTGCCCCGGCCATTCTCTTTCAGACATTACCATGAGCTGTTTGGCGGCAGGGTTCTGTATCTCCCTTTTTTGCAAACGGAGCTTTGCATGAAGAATTTATCGACCCTTGGGCTTGTCGTTTGGTTTTTTCTAGTTCCCGCCGGTTGTGCACATGCTCCCGATATTCCCGGCAGCATGCCTGAACATCAGGAGACTGCTACGGCGCAAACAAATGGAACGCCGGCAGTGGAAGTTTCAGAGACGGCCTTCGATTTCGGAGAAGTAACGGAAGGAAACGACTACGTTCATGCTTTCAAGATCAGGAATACAGGAACGGGGGTTTTGGTGATAAAAAAAATCATCCCTGGGTGAGGAAGCTCGGTGACCGGTTTTGACCGGTCCATTCCCCCCGGAGGGGAGGGAAAAATATCAATCCGACTTTACCCATTATCGTGTTATAGGGATACTAATAAGATAGCACTGGTATTTTGCAACGATCCTCGGAATCCGTACTTTAAATTGACAGTTCAAGGTCGCGGTCATTAATTTCGCGTGTTCCATGTCCACCTATCGAGCCAGTCTTGCATGAACTTTCTTCCATTCCTCCGGGTAGATAGAGAAATTCAAAGGAATGTTCACACCATTGTGGCATGGCACACAGTGACTGATTTTCCATCTGTTATGCGATAAGCAGGCGCCGCCTGTTTTTGCTTGACATTTGGCTGGCAATGCACATAGGCTTTGTTCGGATGGCTGAGGCAGGCTTCGGGAGACGGCAGCTCTTTTTCCAGTCGGCTTTCGCACTGACCGGAGTATCAACGCGACCATCGAAAGCCGACTCACTTCTCCATCTCTTATGGAAATCCTCTACAACGCGCGCAGATTTGAGTCATCGCACACCATCTACTGTTTGCCATTGTCCCACACCATCCGGTACACAAGCCGTCTGGCTTGGAAATCGGATAGAGGCGCAAGTCAGAGTTTAGAATTAAAATCCCTTGAGCAAATGGAGGCGCAAAATGGACCCGGTGACCCGTGAGTTAGCGAGAGGGTGGGTTGATGATGCGAAGACCTTTTACCTGATCTCCGGCAAAAGGATTGCTTTGGCTGAATTTACAAACCCCGGCGGGATGTTTTCAGAGGGCGAACTCTACATTTTTGTTTTGAATTTCAAAGGGATCATGCTTGCGCATGGAGTCAATGAAAGATTTGTAGGAGAAGACTTCATTGATATCAAGGATTTCGAAGGCAAGCATTTTATAAAGGAAATCGTCGACACCGCCCTTGAAAAAGGTTCCGGTTGGGTGGAATATAAATGGTACCATCCTAAGACCAAACAGATTCTTCCCAAAGTCGTGTATTTAGAAAAAGTCGATAACGTGATTATTTGCTGTGGCGCTTACAATTCGTGAACCCGAAACGGAGATCTCATTAACATGTTCTGCTCCCTGCGCCTGTCTCCAATCCGAAAACAGGCTGCTGAAACGCTCTTTAATGTCGCGAACCCATCCAATTTGATTCGACATCTTCGATAAAAGGTGTTTTCTGGGTGGCTTTTTCCGTCTTTGTTGAGGTCGCAATTTTACGTTCGCCGTTCTTATCGTACCGGTAGGTCTCGGTTATTTTGCTGCCAGTCAAAAAATTGAAGCTCTCTATGGTCCCTGTACCGCGCATGCCGTCTCCGGTTTCAAGGTCCCTGCCGATCAAAACAAACCGCTGTGTTTGGGGATCATAACGAAAGCGCCATGTCTCATTAGAAAACTCTCGGGAGCCACTCATCTGCTCTACGACAATAACCCCTTTTTTGATGCTGATTCCCACCCCCTCTTTAATACCGCAGCATCCCTTGCACTCGAGGAGTTTGTTATTGGTTCCAGCCAGTACGAATTTTTCTTTATCACGGCCCAGGAGAACAATCAAGGCACGCTGAGGCTCGTCCTCCGCGCTGTCGGGTTCGCCTTGAACCAGTATGGCGGCGATATCGGAGACTCCATCACCATTCAGGTCGCCATTTACTTGATCTTCCACGGTCCACCCCTTGGGAAGAAAATCAACCAACGACTTTCCCTCAGGCGGAAGGTCCTTCACGGGCAACCCCTCCGTGCGGGCCTGCGCCGCCCATCCCACGAGAATGAGCAAGAGCAGCGATAGCCTCATGATTTTCATTTTTTCCATAGGCCAAACTTCCTCGTATGATAGACTTATAAACAACCTTGTGCGGTAATAATCTGGTCATTCCGCTTACCGGCTTTAGCCGGAAGCTGGTCATTCAATTTACCGCATTTTTTTTGCGGAAGGCCCGCCGCGTAGCGCGAAGGCCGACCGATGGATGGTCTAGCATGCGCGTTGGGCGCGCGCGGGAGGCCTTCAAGGACACGTTGTCACCGGATTGCCACAATAGTCGCCAGGTGCAAGCCACCCCTTCTGTTTTCCGATCTTCACCTGCATCCAAGCCCCCATGCATCCTGCCAGCCGGGCTTCTGTTTCTCCAGCAACCATTTTGATTACCGAACTTCCGGTATCAGGTTTGCTGTAGAGAGGAACCTTCCGTCCGGTGGCATGAACAGCCCGCACGGCAAGGAGCGGCGCATGGACCCACCCCACTCTTCGAAACTCGAACCCTGAAGTCACCCCCTGAGCTGAATGGATGAGCACCCAATCCTCAAAGGAAGCTGAGAGAGCCACGACTGTTGCCTCAGAGTCATCTGGAATCACGATGACAACAGGCGACTTCTTATGAGGTGCAGATCGAACGTTTGTGCCTTTAGGGTCGGGATCAACGGTGTAAACAGAACCCTCACAAGTGACAGCACCGGAGGGGATTGAACTCAACTCCGCAGATATCGCTCCAACCACAGGGTAAACCACCAAAAGAGCTCCTGCTGCCATGACTCTTGAGGTAACGGCTTTAATATTCACCCATTTCATTCTCGAGCACCTCACGGAAACTAGTCTGAGGGACGACAGACCAATGCGTCAGTGAGCGGTTTGATAACAGCCGACGCGCCGCTCAAGCCAGCCTCAACCTCATATACGATGACCGTAGGCGCGTCGTCCCATCTTTGCTCGTTGATGAGCTGCAATTCTTTTTCGACGCATGCGCCATCCTTGGTTGATTGGACATCGCAACGCATCTTCGCCATTTCTTCTTTCGCGGCCTGGTACCCATTAACGCAGGATGAAAGCGATCCGCTTGCAACACCGGCTTCCTTTACGACAATGTCTCTACAGGCCGGGCCTCCTGTAACGACGGAGCATCTGGACGCAAAAACCCGTTGATAACGAAGCTTGAGAGTCCCGTCTTTTATCTCGATGGACTGAATGTCTTTTTCCGCCATGTCCTCGAACAGTTTTTTCTTGCCGGATACGCGGAAAACCATAAACCCAAGGCCGCCATTGGTTCCATCGGCGGCATCGAAAAAGGCATAGTCTGACTTGACGCCCTTGAAATAGCCGCTCCAGGAATCGCCTGGGATGACATATTCATTCCGTTCTTTCGCTTGCCGGCACGGAGGCGTTCTGCCGGACACGGCAGGAATGATCGAAAGCCGATCGGCCCCAACCTCTCCAAGATCGACCTGCTTGACGACAAAATGCGGGTAAGTGAAGCATGAAACTTCCCTTTTCACCTGAGGATTAAGAGGATCGGGCTTCAAGCTCACATGCCGAATTTCCATCGGATGATCATAGAGGCTCTCGGCAAGCGCTCGCTCCGGCAATCCAATGCCTGCACCGAGAAGCGCAATCGCACCAAATAACCCGTAATAATGCATCAAGTTGTGCGCTATGCATCCAAACCGCATTTTCGGGCCGGATCCTGCCCGAAAAAACTTCTTGAGCAACCCCAAAGCCCGCAAAACCATACAGTTTCGCAATCGAACATGCAAGTGACAGGTCAATAAGAGTGGCTTTTGCAATTTCACGACAGACTTCCTTGTTTTATCCTTCTTCGTCCGCTAATATCCGGAGAGGATGCGCCCGTCTTTATTTAGGATTGATCTCTATTGCCCTGTCGAAATCTGAAATCGCCTGCCCGTAGTTGCCAAGTTTGCAATAGGTGACACCGCGGTTGTAATAGGCATCAGCATTAAAATCAATTTGCGAGTTGGGGGGAATTTGAAAATTACTACTTTCTTGCCGCGGCGGGCTGACCACCTTGTAAATATGACTGTTCTTAAATGAAAAGAGCCGATGCAGAGTCGGGCTTTGGTCGAATATATCTGTATTTAGGTCCATGACCAGGCAGTGGGTGACACCGAGACGGCTGAGGACGTCCGAGCCAGGATCGAATGCCACCCTGAATAAGTCAGGATCGATGAGGGAAAAAACAACGTAGGGGCCCCTATGTGCATAGAAAAATGCGTATCCGTAGCGATTGTAGGCTTCAACCGCCCTTTGATGGGGATCCAGCTTTTTCCACAGCTCGAACTGTGGATACGGATACAGCCCGTCCAGCGCATTCACGCCAAGTATCCGAAGGATGTTAGACCTTCTAACATTCGGTGAGAACGTCACCCAACGAGAAGCCCCTCCTTCGCTCGCATCGATATCGAGAATCATACGGGATAGAGGTCTGTCCAGGAAGCTCTCCGATCCGCCACTCACAAGCGGATTGAACCACCCTGTGCTCAAAACCGACAAGGCGGCCAGCACTACGAGTGCCCTGTTACTGCATCCAACACTTAGCAGGAAATAGGATACAAAGGCCACAGCCAGAGATGCAGCGATCAGGTATGGCAGGGGGGCTATCGGCCATTTTGCGAAAAGATGCACGGCCGATAAGATTAGCAGCATGGCCCATCCGGTGGTTACAAGGAGTCTGATTCGTTTGGACAACTCAAAATATATTGTTTTGGATAGCATGACGACTAATAACACCATGTTGGCGATGCCCAATCCCATAAGTTCGCGACTGGATGGCGTTCTGCTGAATCCGCTGTACTTGCTGAGCCATTCAGGAAATCCTAGGAATATATAGACCAAAATGAGTGTTATATAGCCGCCGATCATAACAGATAACGGATCGACGGCTTTCCTGGCGATGGCGCACCTGGCGATGAGAACGGGAATCAAAACAGGAAACAGGAAGATGAAGGAGCCATATTCGCAAATGTTGCCCATATCCGCCCAGTTGACCAGTAAGGGGGCATTAACCCCATGCTTGAAGAACACGTAAAGGTGGATAAGAAAATTATTGCTGAGCAGCTTCCAGGGCTCAAAATCCCCACCAGTCGAAAAACGTTTTCCGGGATAGACAGTCTGGGGGAGAATGTTGATGACTTCCCGGGCATCAAGATAAAAGACTGCGGCGGCAAATATAGCGATCGCCAGGGCTATGGCGAGACCGGACAATCGAAACAGGCCGGCGTGGCGAAGTGCAAGTTGTGAATGCCGATCCGCGATAAATCCGGCGAGCATGAAAACAAGTAAGTATGCCAGCGAGACCTGGCAGGCCGGTTGTATGAAATTGAACATGAAGCAGCCGCAGGACCAACCCAGAAGTACGCCGTTTGCAAGTATGACCTTTTTGCCGGTGCTGAACGTCAGGTATGCAAACGATAGAATTACCAGCGCCATGAAGATCGGGATTTCGGACCCGTGCATGCTCCAAAACTGGAAAAAAGGAGAAAAAAGCAACATAAGACTGCCCATAATGGAAGGGAAGAAACGGTTTCGCGATATGAGCATG
>Ga0187890_10000565_pt1 | contig 26212 bp, 20 predicted proteins | sample June2016WEW_21_1_FD_133005 | JGI IMG/M metagenome (GOLD analysis project Ga0187890, IMG submission 133005) | Peatland microbial communities from SPRUCE experiment site at the Marcell Experimental Forest, Minnesota, USA - June2016WEW_21_10 | ecosystem: Environmental > Terrestrial > Soil >... | reverse complement strand
GGCGATCGAGTCGGGGACCTCGTGATATGCGCTGAATTGCATGGTGTACGTGGCCCGGCCCTGGGTCCGCGAACGCAGGTCGGTAGCGTAGCCGAACATGTCGCCCAGCGGCACCAGAGCCCGCACGACGTGGCTGGTGCCCCGCTGCTCCATGCCCTCGACCTTGCCCCGGCGGGAGGACAGGTCCCCGATGACTTCCCCCATGTAATCCTCGGGCGTCACCACCTCGACGGCCATGACCGGCTCGAGCAGGACGGGGCTGGCCCGGCGGGCGGCCTCTTTCACTGCCATGGACCCGGCGATCTTGAAGGCCATCTCCGAGGAGTCGACGTCGTGGTAGGAGCCGTAGGTGAGCAGGACCCGGACGTCCACCATGGGGTACCCGGCCAGCACGCCGTTGGTGAGGGCCTCCTGGATGCCGGCGTCGACGGCGGGGATGTACTCCTTGGGGATCACCCCGCCGGTGATCTTGTCCACGAACTCGTAGCCGCCCCCGGGCCCGGTGGGCTCGAGGCTGATGACGACGTGTCCGTACTGGCCCCGGCCGCCGGTCTGGCGGACGTAGCGGCCCTCCACCTTCTCCACCAGCTTGCGGATGGTCTCGCGATAGGCCACCTGGGGCTTGCCCACGTTGGCGTCGACCGAGAACTCCCGCAGCATCCGGTCCACCAGGACCTCGAGGTGGAGCTCGCCCATGCCCGAGATCACCGTCTGGTTGGTCTCGTCGTCGGTGCGGACGCGGAAGGTCGGGTCCTCCTCGCTCAGCGCGAAGAGGGCCTTGCCCAGCTTGTCCTGGTCGGCCTTGGTCTTGGGCTCGACGGCCACGTGGATCACGGGCTCGGGGAACTCGAGGGTCTCGAGGAGGATCTGGTGCCCGGGGTCGGTCAGGGTGTCACCGGTGGTGGTGTCCTTGAGGCCCACCGCGGCCACGATGTCGCCGGTGAAGATGGCGTCTTTGTCCTCGCGGTGGTTGGCGTGCATCTGCAGGATCCGGCCCACCCGCTCCTTGCGGCCCCCCTTGGTGGAGTTGACGATGGTCGACCCCTTGGCCAGGGTGCCCGAGTAGACGCGCAGGTAGGTGAGCTTGCCCACATAGGGGTCGGTCATGATCTTGAAGGCGAGGGCCGCGAAGGGCTCGGAGTCGTCCGCCTTGCGCTCGATGGGCTCACCCTTGGTGGTCGTCCCGATGGCGGGGGGGACGTCGAGGGGGCTCGGCAGGTAGTCCACGACGGCGTCGAGCAGCGGCTGGACCGCCTTGTTCTTGAAGGCCGAGCCGCACAGCACGGGCACGACCTCGCTGGCGATGGTGGCCCGGCGCAGCCCTCGGCGGAGGTCGTCGGTGGTGATCTCCTGGTCTCCGACGTACTTCTCCATGATGGTGTCGTCAGTGTTCGAGAGGACGTCGACGAGCTGGTGGCGGGCCGCCTCGGCCTCAGCGGCGAGCTCGGCGGGGATCTCCTCGGTGCGCCACTTCTCACCCATGTCGTCGTTCCACACCAAGGCCTCCATGGCGAGGAGGTCGACGACGCCCTGGTAGCCGCCTTCGACGCCGATGGGGAGCTGGATCACCGCCGGCACGGCGTCGAGGCGGTCCCTGATCATCTCCACGGCGCGGTTGAAGTCGGCTCCGATGCGGTCCATCTTGTTGATGAAGCAGATGCGCGGCACCGAGTACTTGTTGGCCTGGCGCCAGACGGTCTCGGTCTGGGGCTCGACACCGGCCACGGCGTCGAACACCGCCACGGCCCCGTCCAGCACGCGCAGGGACCGCTCCACCTCGACGGTGAAGTCGACGTGGCCGGGGGTGTCGATGATGTTGATCCAGCAGTCACGCCATTTACAGGTCGTCGCCGCCGAGGTGATGGTGATGCCCCGCTCCTGCTCCTGGACCATCCAGTCCATGGTGGCGGCGCCTTCGTGGACCTCACCGATCTTGTAGTTCTTGCCGGTGTAGTAGAGGATGCGCTCGGTCGTCGTGGTCTTGCCCGCGTCGATGTGGGCCATGATCCCGATGTTGCGGGTCCGGGCGAGGGGGAACTCTCTGATGGGGCGTGCGTCGGCCATGATGCTGAGCTTTCGGGTCGTTCGTGGACGGGCCCGGCCGGCGCGGCATGCGCCCTCCGGGCGCCTTCCCCGCTACCAGCGGTAGTGGGCGAAGGCCTTGTTGGATTCGGCCATCTTGTGCATGTCCTCTCGGCGCTTGACCGCCGCTCCGGTGGCGTTGGCGGCGTCGAGGACCTCGTTCGCCAGGCGTTCTGCCATCGTCTTCTCGCGGCGTTGCCGGGAGAAGCCCACCAGCCACCGGATGGCCAGGGTGGTGGCCCGCCGGGGCCTGACCTCGACGGGCACCTGGTAGGTGGCACCACCGACCCGGCGGCTTTTCACCTCGAGCTCGGGCCTCGTGTTCTCCACGGCCCGCTTGAGGATCGTCACCGGGTCGCCCCCGGTCTTCTCGCGTACGACTTCGAGGGCGTCGTAGACCAGCCGCTCGGCCAGGGTCCGCTTGCCCCGCGACAGGACCTTGTTGACGACCTGGGTGACGAGCACCGAGCGGAACACCGGGTCGGGCACGAGCTCGCGCCGGGTGGCGGGGCCTTTGCGGGGCATCTCAGGACTCCTTCTTGGCGCCGTAGCGCGAACGAGCCTGGTTGCGCTCTCGCACTCCGGCCGCGTCGAGGGCGCCGCGGATCACCTTGTACCGGACCCCGGGCAGGTCCTTCACCCGGCCGCCGCGCACGAGCACGATGGAGTGCTCCTGCAGGTTGTGGCCGACCCCGGGGATGTAGGCGCTCACCTCGATCCCACTGGTGAGGCGCACCCGGGCCACCTTGCGGAGGGCCGAGTTGGGCTTCTTGGGAGTGGTGGTGAAGACGCGCGTGCACACACCCCGACGCTGGGGCGCGCCTTTGAGCGCCGGCGTCTTGGTCTTGGACTGCTTGGACGCCCGTCCTTTTCGGACGAGCTGTTCGATCGTGGGCACGCGTGACCTCGGGATGATTTTCGGGACTTGCTCGCGGGAACTGCCGGGCGCGGGGTCCGGGGACACCACGCCACGCGAGCAGGCAATGGTAGAGCTTAGGGCGTCTGCCCGGCAATAGGGCCGGGGATGGTGGTGCGCGGTGACGTTAGGCCCCCGCCTCGAGTTGCCCGTTGCCGTCGACCCCGTGGTCGGTGCCCTCCCCGTTGGGAGAGACCCCGAAGGGATCGGCGGCCGCGGCGTCGAGCGCACCCCACGGGGCGGAGCCGGCGCCGGGATCGGCGAACTCCCCGAAGGAGGGATCGGCCGCCCCCGTCTCGCCGAACCCGCCCTCGCCGCCGGTGGGACCACCCACGTCACGCAGCCAGGCCGCGAGGTCCTCGGTCTCCTCGTCGAACCCGTAGGTCCGCAGGGAGACCCCGGCCGCGTCGGGCAGGTCGACCTCGATGTCGCGGTACCGACCCATGCCGGTCCCGGCCGGGATGAGCTTGCCGATGATGATGTTCTCCTTGAGCCCGAAGAGCTGGTCCGACTTGCCCTCGATGGCGGCCTCGGTCAGGACCCGGGTGGTCTCTTGGAACGACGCGGCGGACAGCCACGAGTCCGTGGCCAGCGACGCCTTGGTGATCCCCATGAGCTCGGGCCGGCCCTCGGCGGGGCGGTTGCCCTCCTGGACCAGGCTGCGGTTCACCTCGGCGTAGATCTGGTTGTCGACGCGCTCGCCGGGCAGGAAGGGGGCGTCCCCCGGCTCGGCCACGAGCACCCGCCGCAGCATCTGGCGGACGATCAGCTCGATGTGCTTGTCGTGGATCGACACGCCCTGGTCCCGGTAGACCTTCTGGACCTCTTCCACCAGGTACTGCTGGGTCTCACGGATGCCCTTGACCTCGAGGAGCTCCTTGGGGTCCTTGGGACCTTCGACCAGCGCGTCGCCCGCGGCCACGTCCTGGCCCGCGGTCACCTCGAGATGGGCCCGGGCGGAGACGAGCACCGATTCCTCGTTGCCGTCCTCGGCCACCACGGTGATCCGCCGTCCACCCTCCTCGTCCTCGATCCGGGCCACGCCCGAGTAGTGGGCGAGGACCGCGGCGCCCTTGGGCGTGCGGGCCTCGAAGAGCTCGACGACCCGGGGCAGGCCGTGGGTGATGTCCTCTCCCACGACGCCACCGGTGTGGAAGGTCCGCATGGTCAGCTGGGTCCCGGGCTCACCGATCGACTGGGCCGCGATGACCCCGACCGCTTCCCCGAGCTCGATCAGCCGTCCCGTCGCCAGTGACTGGCCGTAGCAGGTGACGCACACTCCGTGTTCGGACTCGCACGTCAGAACGGACCGGACCCGGACCCGGTCGATGACCTCGTCGTCGCGGATGCGGGCCACGAGATCGTCGTCGAGCATCGTCCCGGCCGGGATGGCGCCGGTGGCGAGGTTGACGTCCTCGGCCAGGACCCGGCCGTAGGCGCGCGTCTCGAGGTAGGACCGGCGACCGGCTTCGTCGGGCACGACGCCCTCGAGCCAGATGCCGCGCGAGGTGGCGCAGTCGTCGATGCGGACGATGAGCTCCTGGGCGACGTCCACCAGACGCCGGGTGAGGTACCCCGAGTCGGCGGTGCGCAGGGCGGTGTCGGCCAGGCCCTTGCGGGCTCCGTGGGTGGAGATGAAGTACTCGAGCACCGACAGGCCCTCACGGAACGAGGACTTGATGGGCCGGGGGATCATCTCGCCCCGGGGGTTCGACACCAGGCCCTTCATGCCGGCGATCTGGCGGATCTGCTGGGAGTTCCCCCGGGCTCCGGAGTCGACCATCATGTCGAGCGGGTTGAAGGCGATCGCCGACAACGTCTTCTCCATGGCCCGGCCCACCTCGGAGGTGGCCGAGGTCCAGATCTCGATCTCCTTCTGGCGCCGCTCGTCGTCGGTGATGATGCCCCGCTTGAACTGGGTCTCGGCCTTCTCCGCCTCCCGCTCGTAGCGGTCGAGGATGACCCCCTTCTCCGGCGGCGTGCGCACGTCGTCGATGGAGATGGTGAGGCCGGACTGGGCCGCGTAGCGGAACCCGAGCGCCTTGATGCGGTCGAGGCTCTCGGCCACGACGTTCTTGGGCTCGGTGGCCGACACCTCTTCGACGATGCCGCCGATGGGAATGGACCGCCGGCCCACGACGTCGTTCACGTAGCGGAAGCCCTTGGGCAGCGCGCTGTTGAAGAAGACGCGCCCCGCCGTGGTCACGATGGAGAGGAAGTCGTCCTCACCGGGGACGGCGTCGAGGGCCTTGGTCAGCGCCGTGTGCATCGAGGAACCGGGGTTCGTCCGCAGCACGATCTTGGCGTGGAGGTCGATGTCGCCCTCCTCGAAGGCCCGCTCGACCTCGTAGGCGTGGCGGAAGATCTTTCCCTCCCCCTTGGCCCCGTCGACCTCGAGGGTGAGGTAGTAGGCGCCGAACACCATGTCCTGGGTGGGGACGGTGATGGGTCGCCCCGTGGCGGGGGACAGGATGTTGTTGGCCGACAACATGAGCACGCGCGCCTCGGCCTGGGCCTCGGCCGACAGCGGCAGGTGGACCGCCATCTGGTCGCCGTCGAAGTCGGCGTTGAAGGCCGTGCACACGAGGGGGTGGACCTGGATGGCCTTGCCCTCGACGAGGACCGGTTCGAAGGCCTGGATGCCGAGGCGGTGCAGGGTCGGCGCCCGGTTGAGCAGCACCGGGTGCTCCTTGATGACGCCCTCGAGGACGTCCCAGACCTGGGGCCGACGACGTTCGACCATGCGCTTGGCCGACTTGATGTTCTGGGCCAGCTCCAGGTCCACGAGGCGCTTCATGACGAACGGCTTGAACAGCTCGAGGGCCATGAGCTTGGGCAGGCCGCACTGGTGCAACTGCAGGGTGGGTCCGATCACGATGACCGAACGACCCGAGTAGTCGACGCGCTTGCCCAGGAGGTTCTGGCGGAACCGACCCTGCTTGCCCTTCAACATGTCCGACAGGCTCTTGAGAGGCCGGTTGCCGGGTCCGGTGACGGGCCGGCCGCGGCGACCGTTGTCGAACAGGGCGTCGACGGCCTCTTGGAGCATGCGCTTCTCGTTGTTGATGATGATCTCGGGCGCGCCCAGATCGAGGAGGCGCTTCAACCGGTTGTTGCGGTTGATGACCCGTCGATAGAGGTCGTTGAGGTCGGAGGTGGCGAACCGGCCGCCGTCGAGCTGCACCATGGGGCGCAGGTCGGGCGGGATCACCGGCACGACCTCGAGGATCATGGCCCGGGGGTCGTTGGCGCGACGGTTGTGGTCGTCGCGGCGGTTGAAGGCGGTCACGATCTTGAGCCGCTTGATGGCCTTCTGCCGACGCTGGGCGGAGAGGGGACGACGTCCATCCGCGGCGTCGATGGCCTCGCGCAGCTTCACCTCTTCGACGTCGAAGTCGATGCGGTCGATCAGCCGGGCGATGGACTCCGCGCCCATGCCGCCCTCGAAGTAGTCGTCGTAGCGGATCTTGAGCTCACGCCACAGCAGCTCGTCCTCGATGATCTTGCGGGGGAAGAGGTCGCGGAACTCGTCGAAGGCGCGCTTGGCCAGGTCGATGTCGGCCTCGGACCGTTCCCGGACCGACCCGATCTCCTTCTCCGAGAGTCGCTGCCGGGCCTTGATCTCGGCATCCTTGGCCCCACCGGCCTCGAGCTCGGCCAGCTCCTTCTCGAGCTCCTTGAAGCGCCGGTCGATCTCGAGATCGCGCTGGCGCTCGAGCTGGGTGACCTCTTCGGCGAGCTCACCCTCGAGCGCGGAGAGGTCCTCGTGGCGCCGTTCGTCGTCGACCCAGGTGACGAGGTTGGCGGCGAAGTAGATGACCTTCTCCAGCTGCTTGGCCTTGAGCTCCTCCCGGGCCTCGGTGCCCATGAGGAGATAGGCCAGCCAGCTTCGGGTGCCGCGCAGGTACCAGATGTGCACGACGGGGGCGGCGAGCTCGATGTGGCCCATGCGCTCGCGGCGCACCTTCGAACGGGTGACCTCGACACCGCAGCGCTCGCAGATGATCCCCCGGAACCGGACGCGCTTGTACTTGCCGCAGTAGCACTCCCAGTCCTTGGTGGGCCCGAAGATCTTCTCGCAGAACAGACCGTCCTTCTCCGGACGCAGGGTCCGGTAGTTGATGGTCTCGGGCTTCTTGACCTCTCCGTTGGACCAGGAGCGGATCGACTCCGCGGTGGCCAGTCCGATACGAAGCTGGTCGAAATTATTGACGTCCAGCACGGCTAGAAGCTCCTCTCGGCGGCACGACGCTCGTCTTCCTCGTCCGACCCACGCTCGGGCCGGCTGATGTCGATGCCGAGCTCTTCGGCCGTCCGGAAGACGTCCTCGTCGAGCTCACGCATCTCGATCTCCTCACCGGTGGTCGACAGCACCTCGACGTTGAGGCACAGCGACTGCATCTCCTTGATGAGCACCTTGAAGCTCTCGGGGATGCCCGGCTCGGGAATGTTCTCGCCCTTCACGATGGCCTCGTAGACCTTGACCCGACCGAGGACGTCGTCGGACTTGATGGTGAGCAGCTCCTGCAAGGCGTAGGCGGCCCCGTACGCTTCGAGGGCCCACACCTCCATCTCACCGAACCGCTGCCCACCGAACTGGGCCTTTCCGCCCAGGGGCTGCTGGGTGATCATCGAGTAGGGACCCGTCGACCGGGCGTGGATCTTGTCGTCCACCAGGTGGGCGAGCTTCAAGATGTAGACGTATCCCACCGAGATGGGGTTGTCGTAGCGCTCGCCGGTCCGGCCGTTGTACAACGTCGCCTTGCCGTCGGGCCCGATGAGCCGGGTGCCGTCGGCCGAGTCGGTGTGCAAGAGCTCGAAGAGCCGCTTGATCGTCGGGTGCCGGCCGGCGTCGTCCTCTTCGTCCCAGTGCGCACCGTCAAAGGCGGGCGTCGAGATCCACACGGCGGGGTCGGTGCGGGGCCGGGTCTTCTCCTCGTTGGCGCCGGCCTGGGTCTGGTTCGCCTCGGACCCGTCCCAGCCCCAGCGGGCCGCGTAGCCCAGGTGCGATTCGAGGACCTGGCCCACGTTCATCCGGCTGGGCACGCCCAGGGGGTTCAGGATGATGTCGACGTGGGTCCCGTCGGAAAGGAACGGCATGTCCTCCACGGGCAGGATCTTGGAGATGACGCCCTTGTTGCCGTGTCGTCCCGCCAGCTTGTCGCCTTCGGAGATCTTGCGCTTCTGGGCGACATAGACCCGCACGAGCTGGTTGACCCCGGGGGGGAGCTCGTGGGAGTCCTCACGGGAGAAGACGCGGACGTCGATGACCTTGCCCGACTCACCGTGGGGCACCTTGAGCGAGGTGTCGCGCACCTCACGGGCCTTCTCGCCGAAGATGGCCCGCAAGAGGCGTTCCTCGGGTGTCTGCTCGGTCTCACCCTTGGGCGTGACCTTGCCCACGAGCACGTCGCCGGGGCCGACCTCGGCCCCGATGCGGATGATGCCCCGCTCGTCGAGGTCGGCCAGGATCTCCTCGGAGAGGTTGGGGATGTCCCGGGTGATCTCCTCGGCCCCGAGCTTGGTGTCCCGGGCGTCGACCTCGTGCTCCTCGATGTGGATCGAGGTGAGCACGTCGTCGCGCACCAGGCGCTCGGAGAGGATGATGGCGTCCTCGAAGTTGTAGCCCTCCCACGGCATGAAGGCGACCAGGAGGTTCTTGCCCAGCGCCAGCTCGCCGTTGTGCGTCGCCGACCCGTCGGCGAGCACGTCGTTGGCCACGACCCGCTGGCCCTCGTCGACGATCACCTTCTGGTTGATCGAGGTGTTCTGGTTCGAGCGCCGGAACTTGGCCAGGGTGTAGCGCCTGCGGCCGAGCTCGTGGCCCAGGCGGTCGCGCTGACCGGCCCGGTACTCCACCACCACGTGGTCGCCCGACACCTCGGCCACGGTGCCCTCTCCCTCGGAGAGCAGCACGTCGCCGGCGTCCTGGGCGGCCCGGGCCTCGACGCCGGTCCCGATGTAGGGGGCCTCGGGCACGACGAGGGGCACGGCCTGCTTCTGCATGTTGGCGCCCATCAGGGCCCGGTTGGCGTCGTCGTGCTCGACGAAGGGGATCAGCGCGGTGGACACCGACACGATCTGCTTGGGCGAGACGTCCATGAGGTCGACCTCGGCCGGCGGGACGTAGTCGATCTCGCTGGTGGTGCCGTACGAGGTCGTGGTGGCACCGACCCGCACTCCCGCGCCTTGGGGCCCGCGGCGCACGAGGACGCGCTCGTCGACGAAGCGACCGCGCTCGTCGAGCTTGGCGTTGGCCTGGGCGATGACGTGCTCCTCCTCCTCGTCGGCGGCGAGGTAGACGATCTCGTCGCTGACCCGCCCGTCGACGACCCGCCGGTACGGGGTCTCGATGAACCCGTACTCGTTGACCCGGGCGTAGGTGGCGAGAGCACCGATGAGGCCGATGTTGGGGCCTTCGGGGGTCTCGATGGGGCACATCCGCCCGTAGTGGGAGCTGTGGACGTCACGGACCTCGAAGCCGGCCCGCTCCCGGGACAGGCCACCGGGTCCGAGGGCGGAGAGCCGGCGCTTGTGGGCCAGACCCGACAAGGGGTTGTTCTGGTCCATGAACTGGCTCAGCTGGCTCGTGCCGAAGAACTCCTTGATGGCCGCCACGACGGGCCGGATGTTGATGAGGGTCTGGGGCGTGATGGCTTCCACGTCCTGGGTCGTCATGCGCTCCCGCACGACGCGCTCCATGCGGGAGAGCCCGACCCGCACCTGGTTCTGGATGAGCTCGCCCACCGACCGGATGCGGCGGTTGGCGAAGTGGTCCTGGTCGTCGATGCGGTATCCGGACTCGCCGTCGGCCAGGTGCAGCATGTAGGTGGCGGTGGCGAGGATCTCCGACGGGCTCAGCACGCCCTGGGTGGGCGACGGCCGCTCCAGATCGATGTCGAGGACGCTCGAGATCCGCTCGATCTCGGGACCGAGCTTCCGGTTGAGCTTGTAGCGACCGACCCGGGTCAGGTCGTAGCGCTTCGGGTTGAAAAAGGCGTTCTCGAAGTAGGCACGGGCCGCGTCGGCCGACAGGGGCTCGCCCGGGCGGGCCCTCTTGTAGATCTCGAGGAGGGCGTCCTCCCGGGTGGGGGCGAGGTCGCGCTCTTTCTCCCACTGCCCTTCGAGGAAGTCGAAGTGCCGGACGAACCGGTTCAGGAAGGCCTCGTCCTCGTACCCGAGGGCTCGGAGCAGCACGAAGAGCGAGAGCCGCCGCTTGCGGGCCACGCGGGCGCCGGCGGTGACGTCCTTGGAGGGCTTCGCCTCGACGTCGAACTCGATCCACTCACCCCGGTAGGGGTGGACGGTGCCCGTGACGATGGTCTTGGCGTCGCGACCAGGCTGGAAGATCACTCCCGGTGACCGCACCAGCTGGCTGACCACCACCCGCTCGGTGCCGTTGATGATGAAGGTGCCCTTGTCCGTCATCATCGGGAAGTCCCCCATGAAGACGGTCTGCTCCTTGATCTCCCCGGTCTGGGCGTTCATGAACCGCGCCCGGACGAAGACCGGGGCGGCATAGGTCATGTCCTTCTCCTTGCACTCCTCCTCTTGGAACTTGGGAGGCGGGCGCAGGTCGGGGTCGGACGGGTCGTACTCGAGCTCCAGGCTCAACTGGCCGGTGAAGTCCTCGATCGGGCTGATGTCGGCGAACGCCTCGGCCAGACCCTTGTCCAAGAACCAGCGGAACGAGTCCCGCTGGATGGCGATGAGGTCCGGCAGACGGAGGACCTCATCGAGGTTGGCGAACGAGAAACGCTCCGGGCTTTTAGACCGTGAAGGCAACGGTCGACTCCTCCCAGGTGGGTGGCGGGCAATGAACGAGACGGCGGGACGGTGACGGGTGGAGTGTCCCCGGGGTCGCCGGGGACGGGTGGCTAGCGGGTTCTACACAGCGGCGGGAAGGACGGGCACGAACACGGTGGCGAATAAGCCTGCGCCGCGGGCACAGCGGCGCGCGTCAGCCAGCCGGATACGGCAAGGGTGGCGCGAAGAAAGGGGCACGGCAACCGCACAGCATACGCGCGCGCGCGGCAAATGGCAACCCCTTCGTCCTGCCTCCGACAGGCTACGGACGCACCGCGGTGTCGTCAAGCACTCCGACGCTCCGTGGCGGCCCGGCTACTTGACCTCGACGGTCGCCCCAGCCTCTTCGAGCTGGGCCTTGGCCTTGTCGGCGTCCTCCTTCGAGACCCGCTCCAGGACGGGCTTGGGGGCGGAGTCGACCAGGTCCTTGGCCTCTTTGAGGCCGAGGCTCGTGAGGGACCGGACCTCCTTGATGACCTGGATCTTCTTGTCGCCCGCGGCGTTGAGGATGACGTCGAACTCGGACTTCTCGTCCTCGCCCCCCGCGTCGCCACCGCCGCCGGCGGCCGGGGCGGCCGCCACGGCCGCGGGTGCGGCGGCCGTCACTCCGAACTTCTCCTCGAAGTCCTTCAGGAGCTCGGAGAGCTCGAGGACCGAGAGGTTGGCGATGCCCTCGAGGATGTCGTCTTTGCTGATCTTGGTAGCCATGGTGGCTTTGCTCCTTTGCGTTACTCGATGGTTAGAGGGTCTGGGAGGGGCCGGGGCCTGCTCAGCCTGCCCCGGGGTCGGTCTCGGCCGCTGCCTCCGGTTCGGCGGATGCCTCGGGCTCGGCAGTTGCCTCAGGCTCGGCTGATGCCTCGGGGCTCGCCGTGGCATCGGCCTCGGCCGTGACCTCGGATTCGACCGTGACCTCGGATTCGGCCGTGACCTCGGTGGTGGTCTCGGCCTCGGCGGCCGGCTCCGAGTCCGTGCCGGCCTCGACGGGGGCACCGCCACGCTGGTCGAGCAGGGCGGACATCCCGTAGGCGAGGTTGCGGGGAAGCGCCTGCAAGAGGCCGGCGAACTGGCGGAGGGGGGCGACGATGGTCCCGGCCAGCTGCGCCAGAAGCACGTCGCGCGAGGGCAGGTCGGCCAGGACGCCCAGCTCCTGGGTCGACAGGAACCCTTCCCCGTGCAGGCCCCCCTTGATCACCAGGTTCGGATAGGTCCGGGCGTAGTCACGAAGGGCCTTGGCGGCCGCACTCACTTCACCCGAGACGAAGGCGATGGCGGTGGGGCCCTCCAAGAGCGGTCCCAGCGCCTCATGGCGACCACCGGCTATGGCCAGCTTGACCAGGGTGTTCTTGTAGACCTTGTAGTCGCCTCCCGCCGCCCGGAGGGCCTGTCGCAATTCGGCCAGCTCGGCGACGGTCAGTCCCCGGTACTCGGTCAGGATGGCCGCATCGGCGGCCTCGAGGCGCTCTCGCACCTCTGTCACGACGGCCACCTTCTGCGGCCTGGGGTTCTCCATCATCGACTCCCGTGCTCGGAACGGTGCGGCACCGCTCACCTCATGCCGTCATCGCGTCCACCGAGCAGGGCGCAGGCCCCACCGAGTTCACGTTCGTCACCTGGTCAGGCGGGCTCGGAAGCCCCTTCGACGCCCGAGGGCGTGACCGGAGGTCTACGGCGACGGCAACTACTCGATCTCATGTCCCCGACCCCCGAAGAGGTCGCCGGGTGAATCTACTACGCCACGAAGAACCGCTCCCTACGCCGTGGCGGCGAGGTCCTCGTCGTGCTCCCGGGCGCGGGCCGGGTCGATGTGGACCCCGGGGCCCATGGTGGAGGAGACCGTCACCCCCCGCAGGTAGCGGCCCTTGGCCGCGGCCGGCTTCGCCCGCATCAATTCCTCGATCACGGCGTGGACGTTCTGCAGCAACTGCTCGACCGTGAACGACACCTTGCCCGCCCGGACATGGACGTTCCCGACCTTGTCGGTTCGGTACTCGACGCGTCCCCCCTTGAACTCGACCACGGCCTTGCCGACGTCGGTGGTGACCGTGCCGGTCTTGGGGTTGGGCATGAGCCCTCGGGGACCGAGGACCCGACCCAGCTTGCCGACCTGGCCCATCATGTCGGGGGTGGCGATGGCCACGTCGAAGTCCAGGAATCCGCCCTCGATCTTGGCCACCAGGTCGTCTGCACCGACCTCGTCGGCACCGGCGGCACGGGCCTCGGCCGCCGCGTCGCCCTGGGCGAAGGCCACCACCCGGGCGGTGCGCCCGGTGCCGGCCGGCAGGCTCAACGTCCCCCGCACGATCTGGTCGGCCTTGCGGGGATCCACCCCGAGCCGGACGGCGAGCTCGATGGTCTCGTCGAACTTGGCCGGGGCCAGCTCCTTCACCAGGGCGACCGCCTCGGCCGGGCCGTAGAGATGTTGCCGGTCGAAATTCTCGAGCGCGGCCCGGTATTTCTTGCCTTTTTGCACGTCGGGCTCCTCTTCCTCGTCTTTGCCGTGCCGCCGGGCCGTCAGCCCTCGACGGCGATGCCCATGGAGCGGGCCGTGCCCGCCACCTGGCGCTTGGCGGCATCGAGGTCGTCGGTGTTGAGGTCGGGCAGCTTCACGGTGGCGATCTGGGCGATCTGGGCGTCGGTGATGGACCCGGCCCGCTCACGGCCCGCGGCGGTGGCTCCCTTGGCGATCCCCACCGCCTCGCGGATCAGGGCCGGGGTGGGCGGGGTCTTGAGCACGAAGCTGAAGGAGCGGTCCTCGTAGATGGTGATCTCGACGGGCACGATCGTGCCCCGCTGGTTCTCGGTCGCCGCGTTGTACTGCTTGCAGAACTCCATGGTCTGCACGCCGTGCGGCCCAAGCGCGGTGCCGACCGGGGGCGCGGGCGTGGCGCCCCCCGCGGGGAGCTGGATCTTCACGACGGCGAGGACCTTTTTCTTCTTGGGGGGCATGACGGGGAGCCTCCTGGCGGGCTAGAGCTTGGCGACCTGGCTGAATTCGAGCTCGACCGGGGTCTCCCGGCCGAAGATGTTGACGAGCACCTTCAGCTTCAGCTGGTCCTCGTTGATCTCGTCGATCTGGCCCGAGAAGTCGGCGAAGGGCCCCTCTTTGACCCGGACCGTCTCGCCCACCTCGTACTCCAGGCGGGGCCGCGTCTTCTTGATGGGCTCGGCACCACCCTCCACCTTGACCTGGAGGATGCTCTCCACCTCGCGGCGGGACAACGGCATGGGCTTGGTCCCGGGACCGACGAACCCGGTGACCCCGGGGGTGTTGCGGATGACCGACCACGAGTCGTCGTCGAGGTCGCAGCGGGTCAGGAGATAGCCGGGGAACACCTTCTTCTGGACCACGACCTTCTTGCCGTTCTTGAACTCGACGACGTCCTCCATGGGGATCACGACCTCGAAGATCCGGTCCTCCATGTTCATCGAGACGATCCTGCTCTCGAGGTTGGACTTCACCTTGTTCTCGTAGCCGGCGTAGGTGTGGACCACGAACCAGCGTCCCGGCCGGTCGTAGGGGCTCTCGACGACGACGGGGGGTCCCTCGTCCTCGTCGTCGTTGTCCCAGCCCGGTCCTTCGATCTTCTCCTCGACCTGCTCCTCGACCACGTCTCCGGCCACGTGGCCGTTGTCCTCGGCGTCGCCCGAGAGCGCGGCGCTCACCTCGACGGGGGCGACATCGTCTGTCGGAGCCGGCTCGGGGTCGAGGTCGGTCCCGGCCTCGGCCCCGTCGACGGTGGCCGGCGGTGCGTCGGCGTCGAGGGACGGGGCCATCGAGGGCGCAGCAGAGGCCCCGAGGTCCTCCCCGGGCTCGAGTTCGGGATCGCTCATGACTTGAACAGGAAGATGACGGCGTGGGAGAAGGCGTAGTTGAGCAAGAAGATCAGGCTGACCAGCAGGACCAGGGTGATGAAGACGATGGTGGCGGAGTTCGCCACTTCCTTGCGGGTGGGCCACGCCACTTGCCGGAGCTCGGACCGGACCTCACGGAAGAACTCGGCGATGCGGCCGAAGACCGAGGTCTCGGTCTGGACCACAGGGCGGCTCCGGGGAGGCGGCTGCCGTCGGGTCGCGGGGGAGCCGTCGGCCTCGATCTGCCCTTGGCGCTGCATCATGCGCTTCATCTCACGGTTCACGGCTTCGCACGCCTTTCGACGGCCAGATGGCAGGGCAGGAGGGACTCGAACCCCCAACCGCCGGTTTTGGAGACCGGTGCTCTACCAATTGAGCTACTGCCCTTCGGCGGCCAGGACACCGGTCACCGCCCAGGCGGCCAAGGGGGCCGGTCAGTGAGGTTATCACCGGCCGCGCCAGGTCTCCCGACGGCGTCCGAGCCCAGGACGAGCGTGCCGGCGGGGCCGCCGGCCGCGGGTCCCCCCGCCCCCTCCATCGGTCAGCGGGTCTCTTTGTGGAGCGTGTGCTGGCGGTCCCAGCGGCAGAACTTGGTCAGCTCGATCCGCTCCCGGTCGTTCTGCTTGTTCTTCATGGTGATGTAGTTGCGGCGCTTGCAGACCTCGCAGGCCAGCGTGACCTGCACCCGCTTCTCGTTCTTCGCCATAGCTGTGCTCCTTCTCGAGCCTCCGCACGGGGGCGGAGGCCGTTTTCCCTCAGGCTTGGTAGCGGCGGCGGGACTCGAACCCGCGACAACACGATTATGAGCCGTGTGCTCTGACCAACTGAGCTACGCCGCCAGGGGCGAGCCCCCTGTCGGAATCGAACCGACGACACCAGCCTTACCATGGCTGTGCTCTGCCGACTGAGCTAAGGGGGCGGACACGGCACCTGCGCGCCGGACGAGCATAGTCGCGACGTCTTTGCTCCCTCGTGGGCCTGGGGTTCTGTGCCGGGGGCCGGGGCCGGGCCGAAGCGGCCGCCCATCCCCGACGGGGGCCCGGAGCTCGGCGACGTCCCGGGCGTCGGTGAACTCGCCGCCGGTACCATCGTCCGATGGAGGTCCGGCTGGCGCGCCAGGAGGATGCCGAGGCCATCCGCGTGATCTACAACGCCGAGGTCATCGGGTCCACCGTCACGTTCGATCTCAAGCCCCGGTCGGCCGAGGAGCAGCGCTCGTGGGTCGCCCGCCACCAGGGCGCCCACCCGGCGGTCGTCGCCACCGAAGGACCCCTCGTCGTCGGATTCGGGTCCCTCTCCCCATTTCGCGACCGCGCCGCCTACGCCACGACCGTCGAGGACTCCCTCTACGTCGAGAGCTCGTGGCGGGGCAAGGGGGTGGGCCGGCTCCTCCTCGACGAGCTGATGCGGCTGGCGGTGGCGCGCGGGTTCCACACCGTGATCGCCCGCGTCTCGGGTGACAACGAGCCCTCGATCGCGCTGCACCGGGCCTGTGGCTTCACCGCTGTCGGTGTCGAGCGCGAGGTGGGGCGCAAGTTCGGCCGCTGGATCGACGTGGCGGTCCTGCAGCGGATGCTGTGACTCAGGCCTCGGCGTAATCGAGCGACACCACGGGCTCTCCGGCGTGTGGTCCCGAGCTCCCGCCGCCGCTCCGGCGCCACCGGGCCAGCAGGTGCTCCCGGTCGAAGGGCGAGAGGGGCACCGTCAAGATGGCGAGGCAGACCAGTAGCGCCACCGCCACGGTGAGCGGGTCGGCCGAGAAGAGGCCCGACACCAACTGCCGTCCGGCGGGCAGACCGATGAAGGCCGCCGCGATCGACGATCCCACGATCAGGGTCCGGACCTTGCCCGTCGCCACCGGCGCCAGCACGACGAGGCCCCACGACAGGTACCACGGCTGGACCACGGGTCCGAGCGCCACGATGACGAGCATCGACAGACCCATGGCCCGCAGCGCCCCGATCCGGTCCGACCGCAGCAACATCCAGACCGCGAAGCCACAGGCGGCCAGGACCCCGATGAACCGGGTCAACGACAGCGTGGTGTGCAGGGGCACCCCTATCCCCACCAGATGGGCGAGGTCGGTGAGGAAGATCCCCGCGCCGGTGGCCGGAGCCACCCATGACCGGACCGTCCCCGGGGTGGACAGGTTCAACACCCAGCTCCAGCCGAGCCCCGTGACGATCGACAACGCCCCCATCACCGCGGCGGCGATCAACCCCGCGGTCACCACGGGTCGTATCCGGGCGCGCACGGGCAGACCGGTGCCCAACCAGTCCCAGCCGATGTAGAGGACGCCCAGCGCGGCCGGGACCTTCACCGCCGCGGCCAGCGAGCACAGCACGATGCCCAACACCGGTCTGTTCCGACGGGCCACGGCCAGGCCGGCCATGAGCAGGCCGAGCATGAGGGCATCGTTGTGGGCACCCCCCACCAGATGCAGGATCGTGACGGGGTTGAGCACGGCCACCGTGAAGGCGTAGGACGGATCTCGTCCCAGGCTGCGAGCCAACGACGGGACCGCCATGGCCATGAGCCCGACACCCACCACGGCCAGGAGCCGCAACAGCGTCAGGTCGACCAGCTCGTTGTGTCCCGAAGCGCTCGTGAGGAAGCCGTCGGTCTCCATGAACAGCGGCCCGTAGGGCACCGGCGTGTTCTTCCACAGAGGATCGACCAACGACTCCGACGGGGTGGCGCCGAGGACGCCGGGCCCGTAGTGGTACGGGCTGATGTGGTGGCTCATCATCTCGCCCTGCGCCGCGTAGCTGTAGATGTCGCGGCTGAACAACGGGGGGGCCAGCAGCAACGGGACGATCCACAGCGCCAGCACTATCACGAGCTTGCGGACCGGCACCCCCTTCACCTGCGACAGGGTCCGGATCAACCCGTACCAGACCCGCATGAAGAGCACGAGGCCGCCGTACATGGCGACCAGCCCGAGGAAGTTGAGCGGCGCCTTGGCCGTCGTCCCCACGGCGGGGACACCGAAGAACCACGCGCCCGGCAACTTCAAGACGAAGGGCGATCCCTGGGGGACCGACCCGAGCATGATGGCGCTCACGGCGATGAACCCGAGGATGGCGGGCCGGACGAGCAGGCGCGAGCCGTCGCCGTTCACGGACCCCGGCTCGAGGTCGGGACCGACGAGGGCGCTGAAGGGCCACCGCCGCCGCACGGCCTCGTCCCAGATGGTCAAGCGGTCGAGGGTCCGCCCCACCACGGGGATCGCCGAAGGATCGAAGCCGCGTACAGACACGGCGGTCCTTCCCATTAGACCCATCGTTTCGACCCTCGCCCGAAGTTGACCGTCACCGAGTGGTGAGTCTCCGCCTGCGGCCGCTCCCCCCTCCGCCGGACCGGGAGGATGCGACTCGGACACATTCGTAACGGCATTGTAATGAACGTAACCGTCCCGGCAAGTGTCACCCCGGGCCCCAGGAGCAATTGGGCAAGACATGGGGGGCGAAGCGTGGGCCGGGAAGGATTCGAACCTTCGTAGGCTGTGCCGGCAGATTTACAGTCTGCTCCCTTTGGCCACTCGGGCACCGACCCGCGAGGCGAGACCATATCGCGAGGGCCTCCCACGCCCCAGATGGCGAGGGCCTCCCCGCCCCCAGATCGCAACGGCCTCCCCGGCCCCAGATCCCGGCCGGGACCACCATCGGCGGGCCGGCCCGGACGCCGGGGGCCTCACCGACCTGAGCGAGCACGGCACTATCGTGTCGGCATGCCCACGTTCGACGTGGTCTCGCAGGTCGACATGCAAGAGGTCCGCAACGCCGTCGATCAAGCCAACCGCGAGGCCAGCACCCGCTTCGACTTCAAGGGGACCGACTCGAGCATCGAGCTCAGCGAGAGCGACATGCTCCTGCGGTCCTCGACCGAAGACCGCCTCCGGGCCCTGCACCAGGTGCTCCAGGAGAAGATCGTCCGCCGGGAGGTCTCGCTCAAGGCGCTCGAGGACGGCAAGATCGAAGAAGCCACCAAGGGCACCGTCCGCCAGCGGATCGCCATCAAGGCCGGCATCTCCGCCGATCACGCCAAACGCATGAACAAGTTCATCAAGGACCTGAACTTGAAAGGCGTGTCCTCACAGGCCCAGGGAGACCAGCTCCGAGTCACGGGCAAGAAGCGCGACGACCTGCAGAACATCATCAAGGCGCTCAAGGAACAGGACTTCGGGATCCCTCTGCAGTTCCAGAATTTCAGGGACTGACCGGAACCTCAGAGCCGGATCAGGGCTCGGCCCCCTCCACCTCCACCGCCGCTTCCACGAACAGCTCGGCGTCCGCGTGCGCCACCGGGTCGACGTTGAAGAGGCGGTTGAAGACCATGAACTTGACGATCCACAGCAAGGCGAAGGCGCCGGTGTTGGCCCCCTCCACCACCACGGTCCGCCCGAGGTGCTGCAGGTTGTACACATTGCTGAGGTGGCGAGCCAACGACGCCGTCCCGATCGACAGGGCGATCCCGATGGCGGTCATGGTCCAGAAGGGGACCACTTCTTTGAACACGTGGGATCGGCCGCTCTTGCCCCATGACCAGCTGCGGTTGAGGTAGTAGGCGGGAACGCTCGCCACCAGGTTGGCGAAGACGGTGCTCGGCACCTCGGTCCACAGGCGGAACACCCCGAAGACGAGGCCCAGCACGGTGAAGGACACGGCGGTCGAGATGACCGAGACCGTGGCGTAGCGGAACATCTTCTTCCCCGTAGGGGTGTGATACAGGCGCCACAGGCGCTTCACGGTGGCGACCATCTCGTGAATTTAGCCCGAACGGTGGAGTTTTACCCAGCCGAGGTCCCCCTCAGGGCAAGGCGTTGGCCCTGGCCACCTTCCCGAACCACGCCGCACTCGGTTTGGGCCGCCGTTCGAACGAGCCGCGATCGATCTCGACCAGGCCGAACGTCGGCCCGTACCCGAGGACCCATTCGAAGTTGTCGAGCAGGCTCCAGTAGAAGTAGCCACGGACGTCGATGCCCTCTTCCAGGCACTTCTTCACCCCGGCCAGGGCCCTCGACACGTAGGCGATGCGCTGGGAGTCGTCCCCGGTGCCGATCCCGTTCTCGGTCACCACCACCGGCGTCCCCCCCGTGACCTCCCAGGCCCGGCGGATCGTGGCCTCCAGGGCCTGGGGGTAGAACTCGTAGCCCATCTGGGTGGTGGGCACCCCCTCCTCGGCCCCGAGCACCCCCTCGGGCCCCACCCGCATCCGGGTGTAGCACTGCACCCCCACGAAGTCGTCGCCCGTGGTGGCCTCGAGGAACACGTCCTCCATCGGCCGGCGCATCCGCTCCAACCGCTCCTCGCCCCCGGGCACGAGCTGCCAGTCGTGCATGGAGAGGGTGAGCCCCACCGGGAAGTCCCCGGGGCCGCTCCGCAGGGCTTGCACCCCGAGCACATGGGCCCGGCACAACGCCTCGTTGACGGCGTCGCGCCGGCCCCCGTCCCGGGCCGCGGGGGGGAACACCCCGAGGCGGTATCCCATGGTGGCCACGACGTTGGGCTCGTTGAGGGTGCAGGCCCAGCCCATGAGGTCCCCCAGGTGCGCCACCACGCGCTCGCACAACCGGGCGAACCGCTCGGGGGCGTCGTCGGCCTCCCACCCCCCTCGATTCGCCAGCCAACGGGGGATGGTGAAGTGGTTGAGCGTCACCACCGGGGAGAGCCCGAGCTCGTGGCACCGCACGCAGTGACGCCGGTAGTGCTCGAGCGCGGCCCGCGACCACTCCCCTTCGGCGGGCTCGATCCGGCTCCACTCCACCGAGAACCGGTAGGCGCCCAGTCCGAGCGAAGCCACGAGGTCGAGGTCCTCGGGCCACAATCGCCACGAGTCACAGGCGTCTCCGCTCGACTCGAGACACGGTGTTCCGGAGGCGTGCTCGAAGGCCCACCAGTCGTTGTTGGTGTTGCCTCCCTCGATCTGATGGGCGGCGGTCGCGGTTCCCCACAGGAACCCTTCGGGGAAGTCGGTGTCGGGCACGGGGGAAAGGGTAGCGGCGAGGCCTGCCAGGATGTGGTGGTGAGCGACGCCCTTGATTTCCTCGTCAAGCTTCTCGACATCGAGCCCATCGAGGTGAACATCTTCCGAGGTGTGAGCCCCGACGAGCGCCGCCAACGCGTCTTCGGCGGACAGGTGGCGGCCCAAGCCCTCATGGCGGCGGGACGCACCGTCGAGCGGGGCCGCGTGCATTCGCTGCACGCCTACTTCCTGCGGCCCGGGGACCCCAACGTGCCCATCCTCTACGAGGTGGACCGCATCCGCGACGGCCGCTCCTTCACGACGCGGCGCGTGGTGGCCATCCAGCACGGACAGGCCATCTTCAACGTCGCCGCCTCGTTCCACGTCTACGAGGAAGGCGCCTTCGACCATCAGGTCCCCATGCCCGACGTGCCCGCGCCCGAGACCCTCCCCTCGCTCCACGACCGGCTCGAACCGATGCGCGACGAGCTGGCCGACTGGTTCGCCCGCCCCCATCCCATCGATCAGCGCCACGTGGGCGAGCTGCCCTGGATGGCGCACGAGGCCCGGGACCCCGTCCAACGGGTCTGGATCCGGGCCGACGGGACGCTTCCCGACGATCCCCTCCTGCACGCCTGCGTGGCGGCCTACGCGTCGGACATGTCGCTGTTCGACACCATGCTGGCCCCCCACGAGGTGAAGTGGGACGACGCCGAGTTCATGGGAGCGAGCCTGGACCACTGCATGTGGTTCCACCGGCCCTTCCGGGCCGACGACTGGCTCCTCTACGACATGGACAGCCCGAGCGCCTTCGGCGCCCGGGGCCTGGCCCGGGGGTTCCTCTTCGCCCGCGACGGGACCCTCGTGGTGTCGATGGTCCAAGAAGGCCTCATGCGCCTCGTCCCGAAAGCCACCCCCTGAGCCGCTGAGCCGCGGGCCCCGAGCCGCGGGGCCTCGAGCCGCGGGGCCCTCAGCCCCCGGCGCCAGGGTCGGTCAGCGCGAGGCGATGGGGACGTACTGGCGCGGTTCGGCGCCGATGTAGAGCTGGCGGGGACGGGCGATCTTGGAGTCCTGGTCGAGCATCTCCTGCCAGTGCGCCAACCATCCGGCGGTGCGGGGGATGGCGAAGAGCACGGGGAACATCTCGAGGGGAAACCCCATGGCCTGGTAGATCAGGCCCGAGTAGAAGTCGACGTTGGGATAGAGCCGGCGCGACGTGAAGTACTCGTCGGACAGGGCGATCTCTTCGAGCTTCAGCGCGATGTCGAGGAGGGGGTTCTTGCCGGTGATGGCGAACACCTCGTCGGCGGTCTGCTTGATGATCCGGGCCCGGGGGTCGTAGTTCTTGTAGACGCGGTGGCCGAAGCCCTGGAGCCGCCCCCCGGCACCTTGCTTGACCGAGTCGATGAAGGCGGGCACGTTCTCGATCGAGCCGATGTCGGTCAGCATGCGGATGACCATCTCGTTGGCTCCCCCGTGCCGGGGGCCGTAGAGCGCGGCACAGGCTGCCGCGCAACACGAGTACGGATCGGCGTGTGACGACCCGACGACGCGCATGGCGGTGGTGGAGCAGTTCTGCTCGTGGTCGGCATGGAGGATGAACAGGATGTCGAGGGCCCGGGCCAGCGTGGGGTTGGCGTCGAAGCGGGGCTCGGCCACCTTCCACATCATGGACAGGAAGTTCCCGGCGAAATCGAGGGAATTGTCGGGGTAGACGAAGGGCATCCCCACCGAGAAGCGATGGGCCGCGGCAGCCAAGGTGGGCATCTTGGCGATGAGCCGGATGACCTGGCGGCGTCGGGCCTCGGGATCGAAGATCTCCTTGGCGTCGAGGTAGAACGTCGACAGCGCCGCCACCGCGGAGACGAGCATCCCCATGGGATGGGCGTCGTAGTGGAACCCCTCGAGGAACCGCTTTCGTACGTTCTCGTGGATGTAGGTGTGGTAGGTGATCTCGTGGCGCCACGCCGAGAATTCGGTGGCGGTGGGAAGTTGCCCGTGCAGGAGCAGGTAGGCGACCTCGAGATAGTTGGACTGCTCGGCGAGCTCGGCGATGTCGTACCCGCGGTAGCGCAGGATCCCGGCGTCCCCGTCGACGAAGGACACCGAGCTCTCACACGCCGCGGTGGAGACGAACCCCGGGTCGTAGAACCAGATCCCGGGGAGGAGCTTGCTCCACTCGCTCGCCTCCACGCCGCCGTTGCGGATGGGGATCTCGAGCTGATTGCCCGTCCGGTTGTCGGTGATGGTGATGCTCTCTGCCACGACCCTCGGACCCTCCTCTGACGTAGGACCCCGATCCTATGGCTCCGAGGTCAGCTCGGACACTCCGGAGCACGCCCCCGCCACCTCGACCGGCGCCGGGGCCGGGCTCTCGGCACGTGGGGGACGGCTCTCGTCTTCGACCGTCAGCCCGGGTCGTCCACCTTCAGCGTGATGGCCGGCGACATCGACCCCGCGTTACGCGTGTCCCCCGAGTACTGGCCCGTGATGGCGTGGGCGGAGACGGCCGAGTACGTGACCGTGCACGTGGCTTGGCCCTCGTGGACAGGCTGCGCCCCGCAGCCCGGGACGGTGGCGCCGTCGTCGGCGAAGGACACCGTGCCGGTAGGGAACCCCACGCCGGCCAGCGACGACGAGATGTCGGCGATGAGCTCCACGGGCCGTCCCCGCAGCGCGACGAGGGGAGCCGACGTCACCGAGGTCAGTGTGGCCACCGGTTGGACCTGGACCTGGATCGTGCGCGACGCCAGCGCCCCGGCGCCGGTGGACCTCGGGGACTCCGCCACGACCTGCACGGTGTAGGAGGAGCCGGGCTCCACCTTGAACCCGGGGAGCAGCACCGTCGTCGACTTTCCGGCGGTGAAGTCGAGGGTCCGCTGCACCAGGACAGGCTTCGGCGTCGCGCCGACGAGGGTGGCCTCCCCGCCGAGCTCGACCCCCTCCTCGTCGACGTTCCCCCTGTCCGCCACCACCACGTCGGCGACGAGGCTGGTCGTGGCGGGCACCACGAGGGTCTGTCCGCTCTCCACCGCGGCCGGGTCGGTGACCACGTCGGGGAGGACGAGGCTGTGGACCGGGGCCAGCGAGGGCGAGCCCGCCACGGCGGCCACGATCCCTGCCGCGGCGCCGGCATCGAGCGGCCCCCCGGCCGGCACCCACACCGACGCGGCGAGGTGGGCCGAGCCCGGGGCGCGCCCCAGCGCGTGGCGACACGCCGCCCACGACGCGTCGGCGGCGCGCAGGGCGACACCGGCGGCGGTGACCGCCGCGGTGGCCGTCGTCTGGTCGACGACACCCAGCCCGGTGCGACCACCGACGACGCCCTCGAGAGACGACCGCAACGTCGACACGGCGGCCGCCCGGCCGGCCATGGCCGTCGCGCACCCGGCGGCGGTCACCGGATCGGGGGGGGTGATGGCGTCGTAGCGCCGTTGCAGGGCGGCGGTGTCGGTGGCGAGCGCGTCGAGTCCCGAGAACAAGGCGAGCCGGCCGAGGGCGTGGGCGCCGCGCAGGAACGAGACGAGCTCGGTGCCTGTGGTGTTCGACTGCACCACGAGGGGCTGGGCCAGCGCGGCGTACCCTCGGTCCACGGTCCGTCGGTAGGGGCCCGAGGCCGATCCGATCTGCGCCACCGCGCTCACCGCCACCACCACGACGACGGCGGAGACGGCCATGGGCACGGCCAACCGCGCCAGAGCTCGCATCCGCGCTCGCCGTCGCCCGAGCCGACGTCGCTCCCCGGGCACCGGTCGACGTCGCTCCCCGACCATCGGTGCGACCCTACTGGCACCGGGAGCCCCCTCACCTGGCCCGACGAGGACCACCCATGCCGGAGTCCGCCGGTACCCCACAACTACAATCGCCTGTCGTGCCCAACAGCACCGCCCCGGCTCCGCCCCCCGTATTCGATCGCGCCGAGATCCGCAAGAAGACCCGGAAGCGCACCACGCAACGCCTCGTGCGCGTGGGTGTGGCGCTGGTGGCCCTCCTGGTGGTGATCGTCGGCGCCACCTTCGGCTACGCCGAGTACAGGAACCATCAGATCACGCGCATCAAGGTGGGAAACCTGGTGGCCCTGCCCCCCTCGGGCGTCGAGAACGTCGTTCTGGTGGGGTCCACGTCACGGTGCGCCCTCAAGCAGCAGAACAAGGCCTTCGGGCTGTGCTCACAAGGGGTCACCGGCGTGAACAGCGACGTGGTGATGATCCTGCACGTCGATCCCAACAACAAGACCGCCTCGATCCTGTCCGTCCCCCGCGACCTGTTCGTCCCCAACGCCCGCGCCAGCGGCGCCAACAAGATCGACGCAGCCCTGGTCGAGGGCCCCCAGCAGCTCGTGAGCGCCATCCAGGACGACTTCGGCATCCCCATCCACCACTACGTGGAGCTCAATTTCGACAGCTTCCAGGGTGTGGTGAACGCCCTGGGCGGGATCAAGATGTACTTCCCCGAGCCCGTCTTCGACGCCTATTCGGGCCTCAACGTGCCCGTGGCGGGCTGCCGCCAACTCGACGGCTTCCAGGCGCTGGCGGTGGTGCGGGCCCGGCACCTCCAGTACAAGGGACCGGGCGTGAAGACCAACAACCACGCCGACTGGCCTCAGGACCCCGAGAGCGACCTCAGCCGGATCCGTCGTGACCACGAATTCCTGCGGGTCCTGGCCAGCGCCGTGGACAAGCGGGGACTGAGCAATCCCATCACCGACAACGACCTGCTCAGTGCGGTGGCGCCCCAGCTCCAGGTGGACTCGGGGTTCTCCCTGGGCCAGATGTTCGGCCTCGTGACCACCTTCCACGGCATCAACATCGGCAAGACGCCCCAGCAGACCCTGCCGGTCGTGGTCCTGGCCAGCCTGAACTACTACTACCAGGGCTACGACTACGGGAACGTCGAGCTCACCAGCCAGCCCAACGACCTCCAGGCCGTCTCGAGCTTCCTGGGGATCGGTCCCGACCGCGACACCATGACGGGGAAGCCCCTGCCCGCCCCGGGATCGGTCACGGTGTCGGTGCTCAACGGGACGGGCCAGACGGGCCAGGCCGGCCAGACCTCGGCCGCCCTCAAGGCCCTGGGATTCGAGACGGTGGGCCAGGGCGACGGTTCGGGGGGCGGCTCCTTGTCGGAGACGACCGTGTACTACTCGTCGTCGAGCCACCTGGCCGCGGCCGAGCAGGTGCTCCACTCGCTCTCGGGGGCGGTCACCCTGGGCAAGGGCCCCACGACCGACGGCGCCGAGGTCACGGTGGTGACGGGCACGAACTTCTCGGTGAACGCGCCGGCGCCGAGCAAGTCCTCCTCGCAGGCGACGTCGTCGGGCGCCGGTACCTCGACCCCGACACCACCCTCGTCGGGCACGGCGGGGACGCTGGCCGCGCCCACGGCGCCGACCCAGGCCCTGGCGCCCTTCGACCCCCGGTCCTGCACCCCCTCGGGAGGAGCGGGCTCCTAACTAACCCGTCACTCCCCGCTGAGCCCCGCCGAGGTCCGCAGCGTGCTGGCGGTCTGGCGCCACTGCACCGTGGGGGCGATGGCCTGGAGGTCGACGCGGTCGCGGTGGCGGTCGACGACTTCGAGCAGCCCCTTGATGGT
>Ga0187890_10000558_pt1 | contig 26350 bp, 21 predicted proteins | sample June2016WEW_21_1_FD_133005 | JGI IMG/M metagenome (GOLD analysis project Ga0187890, IMG submission 133005) | Peatland microbial communities from SPRUCE experiment site at the Marcell Experimental Forest, Minnesota, USA - June2016WEW_21_10 | ecosystem: Environmental > Terrestrial > Soil >... | reverse complement strand
TTTTTCCACGCGCTCAAGGTTGCGCTCCGTTTTCGCCAGCGGCTTCTTCATCGAAGATGGCAGCGGAGACATCACCCGCTGAATCGACTTGATAATCATCTTCTGCGCCGGCGCCGACATGCGGTTATACCGCTCTTTCGATACCGGGATCGCATCCATCCGCAACCGCAGCCAATATTCCAGACCTTCCTGCGCCCGATAGTGACGCCGGTGTCCGAGGCTCGTCAACTCAATCGACCGCCCCATGTCGCACGGATTCGTGCACGACGTCGCCAGTTGATACAGCGGATCGTGCCGCCGCTCCACCAGCGCAGCGCCAATCAGCGTCATCCCCGCGCACACCGCATCCACCGGAATAATGTCCAGCCGCTTGCGTTCGTTCGATGGCAGTTGCCGGAACGCCGTCCCCAGCAGGTACGACAGGGACGCCGAAGTATTGATCCCCTCATTCCACCCGCGAAACGGCTTCGCCACCGAAGTCTCAACAATTGACGGACGCACAATCGCAATCGGCAACCCCGCGCCATGTTTCGCAATGATCGATTCCGCCAGGCTCTTGGTGAACGTGTAAGTATTCGGCCAGCCTAACTCCTTCGCGCGCCGGGTGCCTTCTTCCGTAAGATAATTTTTCAACCACCGAACCTTATTCTTGCGAACCTGGATCTCCAGTGCCTGCCCGCTCAGCCCTTTCGCCGCGTGCTCTTTGCCCAACGCCTGCTTCCTTAGTTCCTCGGCGACTTCCGGCCCTTCCACCCGCGCTTCCGCCGACTCCACCAGATCATGCAGGCGGTACCATTCTTTTTCCGCGTCGAAGTCCTTGACACCCGCCGGCGTGTAATTCAAACGAACCCGCTCACTCACACGCCCATCGCGCTGCCCTGCCACATAGCAAGTCGAAAGATGCAGTAATGCCGCGTGATCCGATCCGCGAATGAATTCGATCAGGTGATACGTAGAATCCACATTCACCGCCAACGCATCCCGCAGATCGGGATTGAAATCCGTCAACCCCGAGCTGTTGATGATCAGATCCAGATCTTTGCGCAACCGCGAGGCAGTCTCTGAATCCAGCCCCAAGCCCGGCTGCGAAACATCGCCCTCCACGACTTCAATCTTTTCGGCCAGCAGCGCGCCCAGTTGGTCGCCGTATTTCTCAAACAGCGGATCGAAAACCGGCGAGCCCTCGACCATCTTCTCGAAGCGCGTCTGCGCCGGACCGGACTTCTGCCGCCGGATCAGCAGATAGAGCTTTCCGATCTCGGGTAGATCCATCAACGTGTTCGCCAGCCACACCTTGCCGATAAATCCCGTGACGCCGATCAGCATCACGCGCTTTCCGCCCAGCGCCTTCCGCACCGAAAACTGTGCCGGATACCGCTTTTCGTCGAAGTACACAATCGGACGAACTCGCGGCGTCTCCACTCGCACCGCCGGCACAATCGCAGCAGCCAGTGCCTTAGGGCCGCGCAATCCCAAAGCCCGCACCCATCGCGCCGGACTCTGCTGCCCATCCGGCCCCGCTTCGCGAATCCGCGCAAACAATCCCCGCGGACGAATCACCGGACTCAGCAGCCGTCCGGTCGCAACTCCATCGCGGAAGTCGAGTCGGTTCGCAATAATCCACCGCACCCCCAAATGCCGCGCCAGCGGCCGCATCATATGATCCAACCCCTGGCTCACCAGCACCACGTCCACGCCCGTCGCCTGCAACGCCAATAGCCGTCGCACTCCTTCTTCTTTGAGCAGCGGCTTCAGTTTGTATTCGAATTCCTCTTCGCCCAGCAGATCGAGCCGGTCGCGCGTAATCCCGCGCAGCACGGCGTGAACGATCCGAGTCGCAGCCACGCGGTTCGCCGCATACAAAAATGGCCGCAGCAGCGCCATCACAAGCACCAAGCTGCGACGCGCCGCCCGCGCGATAAATGTCTGGCTGTTCCAGGTAAAAAACGCGATCGGACGAACCGTGGTCAGCTCCAGCAAACTGCCCTCGACGCGCCAGTAAACCGGCGACGAAGGCCGCGAGCGACGGGGCGGCGAAACGATGGCCGGAGATGGCGCGGAAGATGGTGCGCTGGCGTCAAGCGTCGTCCGCGCCCGGAGTTCTTCGAGATTGCTCACAGGTTCCACGAATCAATATCCGGCTGTGCCTTTTCCCGAGAGAACGTTCCGAGCCAACGCCCCGAGACGCCGCCCCAAGATAACCTTCTCCCGGTTCACAGTGCGTCCAGAAGGCAAGCCGCAATCACCTATTTTAACCTCTCCGTCACAAACCACGAAGCATAACCGCAAGACCAGTTCCGCGCGGGTTCTCACCCCCACCGTTCCACCCAGCACACATCCCAATACTTCCCGAACTTCCGCCCATTTTCGCTGAACACGCCCACCACCTTGAATCCGAATCGCCGATGCAGTGCCGCGGTCGCGGCGTTCGGCAACACATATACCGCCACAAAACGATGAATGTCCTCGCCCTTCAACATGGCAAACAACTCCGCATACAACCGGCTCCCAATGCCCTTCCCCATCGCCTCTGGTGCACAATAAACCGTCGTCTCCACCGTCGTCTCGTACGCCGCTTTGGGACGAAACCGCGTCGTCCCCGTGTATCCCATCACCACCCCATTTTCCTCGGCAACTATCAGCCGATGCCGTCCCCCCAAACCAAACTGCGCGAACCATGGTTCCCGCCGCTCCACCGTGTAAGCCTCAACATCAAACGTCACCGGCGTATTCAGAACGTAGTAGTTATAAATCTCAGTGATCCGCGCCAGATCCCGACGCTCCGCCGTCCGCATCCGCGTCTCGCTCATCGCGGCCCCCGAATCTGAAATTTGCAAATCACCGCATCACCCACCCAACATTACCCATCCCGACTACCCATCCCGCGACCGCTGCCGCCGCCACCACCCAGGCCGAGTTCACCCGAAACCGGAGTAGCGCAATCAAGCTCACGCCGAACACGATCAGCGTTTTCCAGTCGATAATCGATGCCCTTCCTAACTGCATCGCCACCACCGCCATCAACGCGAGCGAACCCGCGACCACGCCATCGAGCGCTGCCGCCGCCACTGCCGATCTGCGCAGCCGCGGAATCAACGGTCCGCTCACTGCCACCAGCACGAACCCGGGCAGAAAAATTCCCACCGTCGCCACCACCGCGCCCGTCCAGCCCGCCACCACGTACCCGATAAACGTCGCGGTCGTAAACAGCGGACCCGGCGTAAACTGCCCCACCGCGACCGCATCAATCAACTGCTTATCAGTCAGCCAGTGCAGACGCTCCACGAATTCGGTTTGCAGAAATGCCAGCAACACATATCCGCTGCCGAACACCACCGAACCGATTTTCAGAAACGACAAAAACAGCCGCGCGAGCCCCACTGGAAAAGCCGCGCCAGTAGCCACAACCGCCGTCGCCCCGGCGACAATCTTCGGAAGCCCCGCTGCCTTTCGAAGCCCAACACCCGCACCCATCATCCGGTTCTTCATCGTAAAAGCCGCCGCCGATACCAACCCGGCAAACACCAGTACCAGCACCGGACTGACTCCCACCAAACTCAGCACCGCCGCGAGCACGGCAATCACCGCCAGCAGAGTCGTCCGCACTGCCGTCCGTCCCAACTTCCCCAGCGCCTGGATCACGATCGCAACCACCGCCGGCTTTATCGCGTACAGCACGCCTTCGGCCTTCGGCAGCGAGCCAAAGCGCACATAGGCCCACGCAATCGCCGACACAATTATGGCCGCCGGAATGATGAAGCAACAGCCCGCCACAATCAGACCGCGCCAGCCGCGTTTCAGTTGCCCTACAAAAATCGCGACTTCGGTCGAACTCGGCCCCGGAATCAAATTTGCCGTCGCCAGACGGTCCAGAAATTCAGCATGGGTAATCCACCGCCGCCGCCGCACGAATTCTTCTTCCATCATCGCCAGATGCGCCGCGGGCCCGCCAAACGCAATCGTCCCCAGCTTCAGAAACACCAGGGCGATCTCACCCAGCGAAGCTTCCCGGATTTCTGTGGACTCAGTCATTGCCTGAAGTGGCGCAAGCGCCCTCGCCCGCGAACTCTCAGCCGCAGCGGAGAATTCGAGGTTACCGCAAATTCTGCTAGGCAAGAATTGGTAGGATGATTCACTGCGCAAACGGCGGACCGCGCCAGTCGGAGGAAAGAGGACCGTGAATATGCTGACGCTATTCGGACTGTTCGCGGTGACCGCGATGCTGGTCACGTATGCACTAGAGAGCCGCAGCACCTGGTTCATCCTGGCGTTCGCCGTCGCCTGCGCGCTCGGCTCTGCGTATGGGTTTCTGCAAGGCGCATGGCCCTTCGGAGTGGTCGAGGCCATCTGGTCGGTCGTGGCCGTGCGCCGCTGGTATCGCGCCCGGCGATAAAGCCAGCTCAGAGCTTATTCAGCCCGTCGAGCGCCGCCACCTTATAAGCTTCCGCCAGCGTCGGGTAGTTGAACACCGTGTCGCGAAAATATTCGATCGTCGCGCCCATCGTCAGCACCGCTTGTCCAATGTGCACGATCTCCGCGGCGCGATCCCCAATGATGTGTACACCCAGCAATTTCAGCGTATCCGGATCAAACAAAATCTTCAGCAGACCCTGATCGTCGCCCAGCATTTGCCCCTTCGCCAGTTCCGAGTAGCGCGCCAGACCGCTCTCATACGCAGTCTTGCTGCGCGTCAACTCCTCTTCGGTGGCGCCCACCATGGAAATTTCCGGAATGGTGTAAATGCCGTAAGGAATCAGATTCGGCAGCATCCGGCTGGGCTTGCCAAACATGTGACAAGCCGCCAGCCGCCCCTGCTCCATCGAAGTACTGGCCAGCGCGGGAAACCCAATCACATCGCCCGCCGCGTAAATGTGCGGTACCGCGGTCTGAAAATGTTCATTCACCGCCAGCTTGCCGCGCTCGTCCGCCGTCAGCCCTGCCGCCTCAATTTTCAGATTGTCGCTGTTAGCTTTTCGTCCAATCGTGTACAGCAGCGCCTGTCCGCGAACTTTCTTTCCGCTCTCCAGCGTCGCAAAAACCTTGTCCCGCTCTTCGTCAAAACCGACCGACACCACTTTCTCCCCGAGCCGGAGAACCGTTCCCAGTTGGCGCAACTGGAAACACAGGCTCTCGATAATCTCCCGATCCACAAAATCCAGCAACGTCGGACGCTGGTCGAGCAACGTCACCTTCACCCCAAGCGCCGCGAACATGGACGCATATTCCAGCCCGATAATCCCCGCCCCCACTACAATTAACTCTCGCGGTATCTCTTCCAGGCAGTGCACCTGATCCGAATCGAAGATGCGCTTCCCGTCCACCGGAATCCCGTCAATGTGCGCCGGCCGCGTGCCGCAGGCAATCAGGATCTTCTCCCCCAAAACCTGTTGCACTCCGTCTTCGGTCGCGATCTCAATCGTATAGGGATCGGCAAAGTGCGCGTCTCCTTCGAGCGCGGTCACATAATTCCGTCGCAGTTGTGCCTTGATCACGTCCACTTCCCGCGTCATCACCGCCTGCGCCCGCAGCACCAGGTCCGACATCGCGATCCGGTCTTTCACCACATAACCGCGTCCATAGAACGAACGCTGCCGTAATCCGCTCAGGTAGAGCACCGCTTCCCGCATAACCTTGCTCGGGATCGTCCCGGTATGAACGCAAACTCCTCCCATCGTGAGCCGCCGGTCGATGATCGCGACTTTCTTGCGCATCTTCGCCGCGCAAATCGCGCCCTTCTGCCCCGCCGGACCGCTTCCAATCACCACCAGATCGTATTCGTTACCCTGCATAAGTGTGCGCGCGCCGCAGCAAGAAACTACCACCTTTCTAACTCCATGCGAAAGGTGTCTTTCGTTTCTAACTCAAAATTAAGAGTCCTTTAACAATGTAAAGTGTGGCGCGAGCACCCCGCTCGCGAACTCTATCCAGGAAAGATTACGTAGATCGCAAAATTCACTTCACAGCGAACGCAACTATCGTCCGCCCACGCGGACCTCGCGTCTTCTCCAGTTTTCTCAGCAGCTTCGTTTCCAGGTCATCGGGATCGGCAACCATCTCGCAAGCCGCAATCTGCTTGTCCGTCGCGCCGTGAAAACACAGTTCACAGACTCCGAGCCCGCCTTCTGCTCGTACCGGGGGACCAAACGTGCGGCAGGTCATCGGCCGGGCCTCGTAAAGATCGCACAAGCCCGTCTCCGGATCGAGCACCGGACACACCTCATCGTTCGCAAATGCGGCGAAGCGCTCTTCCGCCTCCGAACCTTCGTCGAACACTGCCGCGTCAAGCACGCCCGTTTTCGCGTTCCCAGGAAACTCCGCCGACAACCGCTGCATCGAATCTCGCGCCCGCTCGCGAATCCGCTTCGCCCGTTGCGAGTCCGTTTTTTCCAGGTCAGCCAACCTCTGCTGCAACCGCACCGCATCCAGTTGATTAATGGCAAACACACCCACGCAACACTGCGTGCATCCCGGACGGCACACCAGCCACTCGCCGCTACGCCGCGCAGCATCCGCCAGAGCAGCGTCCACGATCTGAATCAGCGCCCCATCCGCAACCGGCAATCGCCGCCCAGACATGCCGGAAGCATACCGCATCGCTGGAGCTACGCCGAGTAGCCGGAATCACGAACAATAGACGGAGGGGCAACCAGGAAAAATTGGAGGACAGGCGGGTTCGCCTATCCTCCAGGAGAGGGTAGCAAGAAAAGCAGGGTTACTTGCCGTCGCCGTCGTGGTCCACATCGCCAGTACTTTTCAGGGTGACTGTGTCCTGTGGGCGCATTTCACTCTTCGGAGGCTGGGCCGGGGGTTGTGGCTGACGAGCAGCCGGGTGTGAGACTTCGTTGGCTTGGCTAGAGTGGGCACTGCTAATTGGATTGATCATAAGGAAGTGGATCGGCATTGTCTGAGAACTCTTTGGTGAAATCAGGCCGGGATCGGCAATCTTTGGTAAGAGTTACCGAACTTAAAGAAACGCTTTGCTGTCCTAACCGGACGAGTACAATGACATAAAATTCCGGTAGCTGCCTAAGGCATATTTTTCCGCGCTCAAAGGCGCTGTCCCGCTCAGTCAACCAGCAAAGGGGACGCAGATGTCCAGCAAGACGATCGGCAAAACGTCCAGCAACGCTTTCCGCAAAGCGATCACGAAAACGAGCGCCATGCGCTACACGATGCTGACTGTCGTTCTCACTTCCGCCGCGTTGCTCGGCCAGTCGAAACCCGCGCCGCCCAGTTCCCCGCCAGGCCTCGAGTTTCCCGTGATCATGCGGCAAAACGTGATTGCCGGCAAAACCCCCGTCGGCGCCAAGGTCCAGGCCAAACTCGTCCTCGCCACCCTGGTCAATGGCGTAGTAGTTCCGCAGGACGCCATCTTGTCCGGGGAAGTTACCGAGTCCGTGGCCAGGTCTGCCACCGACCCATCCCGCCTCGCCATTCGCATGGACTCCGCGCAGTGGAAGAATGGCTCCGCGCCGATCAAGATTTACTTGACTCCCTGGTATTACCCCATGGCACTGCTGACGAATCAGAATCTCGCGGATGAGCCCCCCGGCGCCGCACACCACGTGAGACCTTACAATAGGACTGCCACCTACCCCGACCCTAACAGTCCGGCGTCGCAGCCTTTTCCAGACCCTGACCGGGACAGCGGTAACCAAGGCAGCCCCGCGCCGCCCGCGTCCAGTATTCCGCAACGCCGCGTCTTGATGAAAGATGTAGAGTCCACGCGCCAACGCGACGGAGCCGTTACCCTTACTTCCAAGCGTTCCAATATCAAGCTTGATAAAACCACCACCTATGTCCTCGCCGCCAGCGACCTGCTGCCGACGAAGTAACCAGCCCAAGGCGATTCGCGCTCAGCTCTCCCTGCCTTTTCAATAACTTACCCCATAAAATCCCACAATTCCCCGCTTAACCCCGATTTTCTTCCCTTCATTGCCTTCTTCGTGCGTAACTTTCACGGTTTCAATAGGATCACTGTGACCCATTCCACGCATCGAAACTTGGGTTTCACAGGTAGGTTTCCTCGTGGACAAGTCTATTTGCCAGGTTCCCGTACGCGGGACCACGGGGACAGTTCTAACTCCCGAGCTGAGGAAAGCGAGAGCAGAATGCACAAGCCGATCAAATATGTTGAGAAGGCCGTGACGGTTGCCGCCACGGGCGCATGGGCCGTTTTTGAACGCCTGAACCGCGTTGCTCCGAATGTGGCGCCGACTCCGAAGTGGTCCGACAAGCCCCTGCTCAAGTCCTGGGAAAAGTCGAAGCCGCCGCTCGGCTGGCCACGCTCCACCGATTCGCTCTGTCCCAAGTGCGTGCCTGAAATACGCCAGCAGATTCTCGACGGCCACCTGCCAGTCGACGTGCTGATGAATGAAAAAGTTGGCGAGATAAAGGCGCAGATCATCGAGCGCGACGGCAAGATTTGGATGGTCAAGGACTGCGCCAAGCACGGGCACTTCGAAGACCTGATGTCGATCGACACCGAATTCTCGCAACACCTCGAAGAAGTTTTTCCCGGCCGCGATATCCGCGCCCACAAGGACGAACATCTGCATCACCATGGAACTTCCACGGTGAAATACGGGCGCGGCGCCGTGCTCACCGTCGATCTCACCAACCGCTGCAACATGATGTGCGATCCCTGCTTCATGGACGCTAACCAGGTCGGCTATGTCCACGAACTAACCTGGGAAGAAATCAAGACCGTGCTCGACAACGCCATCACCGTGAAGCCCAAGCGGCAGATGTCGGTGCAGTTCTCCGGTGGCGAGCCGACGTTGTCGCCGTACTTCCTGGACGCAGTTCGTTACGCCCGCAAAGTCGGATACAACAGCGTGCAGGCCGCAACCAACGGAATCGAATTCGCCAAGAGTTTCGAATTCTGCGAACAAACCGTAGAAGCCGGCATGCGTTATGCCTACCTGCAGTTCGACGGAATCGGCAACGCCGCCAACGATCACCGCGCTGTAGGCAACCTGTTCGACGTAAAACTGAAAGCCATCGACAACCTGCATCGCGCCGGCTGCGAAATCGTGCCCGTGATCACCATCATCAACGGCATCAACAACGAGCAAGTCGGACGCATCATTCAGTTCGCGTTAGACAATCCCAAGAAGATCGGTTTCCTGAGCTTCCAGCCAGTAAGCTTCACCGGGCGCGACGAAGCCATCACCGACGAACGCCGCGAAGCGCAACGTTACACACTCGCTCACTTAGCCCACGACGTAAAAAATCAAACCGGCTTCGGAGAACCGGCCCGCGACTGGTTCCCAATCAGTTTCATGAGCACCTTCAGCGATTGGGCCGACGTAATGCACGCCCAGGATAGTAACAACGACTGGGGCCAGCTATCTTGCGGTTGTCATCCTAACTGCGGCACGGGGATGGCGATGATGATTGATAAGGAGACTAAGGAAGCGGTTCCAGTAACTGCTTTCTTAAAGGGCGATCAGCTTGCTAAAGATATCTCTAAAGTGAACGATGCGGCCCGCTCGAAATTCTGGACGGTGTTTGGCATGGCGCTTTGTTTGATGAAGAACTACGATCCGTTCCAATCGCCTAAGCACTTCAAGCTTATGGACCTGCTCAAGAAGTTCGACAAGAACTTTAATGCCACGGGCAGGAACTACGGCAAGGTCGGGCCGGACCGGACGATTGACGATGTAATGAAGCGGCGTCAGGACCGGTGGAACTTCCTGTTTATCGCCGGCATGTGGTTCCAGGATCTCTTTAACTACGACTTCCGGCGCACCGAGCAGTGCATTATTCCTTATGCCACACAGGAAGGCGAGATCAGTTTCTGCGCTTATAACACGGGCGTGGGCTGGCGCAACATCATCGAGAAGATGCACATGACCTCGACACTTACTAAGTGGTACGAAGAGCACGGGCGTCACGAGATTTTCGCGGGCGGCAAGAAAGTCAACATGGAAGATAAAGAGCACGCGCTCTACCTGCGGGAAGAGATCGTGACCCACGAAGTGCAGCACGATCTCGACAAGCTGGGGATCGCGAAGACGGCGCGCGAAGAAAAGATGCGGGCTCGCGACAAGAAGGCCGAGAACAACAAGGTCAAGAACGACGCGGCCTACGACGCGCGTATGGCGCAGCTCTATCGCGAAGTTGTGCTGAAAGAGAAGCCGGCCACGTCAAATGAAGGTGGTTTCATTCCGCTGGGCGCGATAACTGCGGCAAGCGCTCCGGCTAATGGAAACGGCAACGGCGCCGCAAAAGAAAAAGAAAGCGAAGAAGTTGGCGAGCCAGTGGCGGGGGACTAAAGACCGGCTGTTGGCTTTTCGCTAAAGAAATTCGAAGGGTCGCTCGAAAAGAGCGGCCTTTTGTTTTGGCCGCGACGAAGGGCATCGAAATTCGCGAAGCGCGCGAAATGGGGCCTCGCGGGAGCTTGCGCGACAACGCGCGTTGATACCTCCTTCCTGTTATAAATAATAGGCTATGAAAATTCTCTTCATTGGCGGGACGGGAATCATCAGCACTGCTTCGACGGCGCTGGCCGCCCAGCGCGGCATGGATCTCACGCTGCTCAACCGCGGCCAGCATGACTCTCAGCTTCCGGCTGGCATCAAGACCTTGATTGCGGACGTGAATGACCCCGCCCTGCTTCAGAAACTGGAGCACGAATCGTTTGACGCGGTCGTCGACTGGATTGCTTTCACTCCCGACGACATTGAGCGCGATCTTAGGCTATTCCGGGGACACACTCGGCAGTTCGTATTCATCAGTTCCACCAGCGCTTATCAAAAACCGCAGACGCACTACTTGATGACCGAGTCCACTCCGCTGGCCAATCCGCACTGGGACTATTCGCGCAACAAAATTGCCTGTGAAGAACGGCTGATGAAAGCTTATCGCGACGAGGGGTTTCCCGTGACTATCGTGCGGCCCTCACTGACCTATGGAGAAACTCTGATTCCGCTGGTGCTAAATAGCTGGCAGCAATCTTATACGGCGGTCGATAGGATGATCCGCGGACAAAGGATGGTGGTGCCGGGAGATGGGACTTCACTTTGGGTGGTGACGCACAACACGGATTTCGCCAAAGGACTGATGGGCTTGCTCGGCCACCAGCAGGCCATTGGGCACGCGTTTCACATTACATCGGATGAAGTGCTCACGTGGGACCAGCTTTTTCGAATCGTTGGCGCGGCCGCCGGCGTGGAGCCGGAGTTAGTGCACATTCCATCCGACTTCATTGCCGCTTGCCTGCCCGATAAGAAGGGGACATTGATCGGGGATAAGTCGGTGAGCGTGGTCTTCGATAACTCCAAAATCAAACGCTTTGTTCCCGGTTACTGCGCGACAACTACTTTTGACGAAGGGATACGACGGTCACTTGCCTGGTTCAATGCCGACCCTTCGCGGAAACAAATCGACCACGCGGTGAATGCCAGCATGGATAAGCTGATTTCCGCGTATGAAAAAGGAATGAACGCAGCGGTCAAGAGCTTTGCGTGATTAAATTTCGCCGATCGAAGAAGGCTACGCGCTGGCTTTGTCAATGAGCGGCAGGGGCTTGTCGACAGGCGCGGACGACTCCAACTCCAACTGCTCCTGCCCGCTGAGCGCGGAAACTTTCCCCCGATAGGTCTTCAGGTGCCGCTGCGCGGTCTCGAATGCTTCCTGCGCCTTGTTCAGGTTCTTACCGACGTTTTCAAACTGATTCTGGAAAAAGTCGAATGACTTCTGTGCCTTGGCCAGTTCGGCGCGGCTCTTCTCGAAGCGGCCGGCGACTTCGTACCACTTGTGCACCAGCGCAATCGTGTGCAGCGTCATCAGCAGGGTGTTGGGCGAGACGGGAAAAACGTGTTGCTCGTTCATCCAGTCGCCCAGTTCACGGTTGCGGATCACTTCCATATAGAGCGTCTCACTCGGGAGATACATGAGCGCGATTTCAGTGGTGCCGTTTTCCGGCTGGATGTACTGCTGGATGCGCTTCGCCTCCGCCTTCATCACGCGCACCAGGGCCACGCGTGCCGCCTCGATCTCAGCCTTGTCGTTGCTCTCGAAGAGCGCAATCACCTGCTCGCGCGGGAATTTGGCATCGATGGGCAGCTTGCGATCGGGAAAATAGATAATGGCGTCGGCGCGTCCTCCGCCCTCGCCCGGCGATGACTGCAGCGAGAACATATGCGCGGGCAGGAAGTCGGCAAGCAAGCGCTCCAGACTGGCTTCCCCGAACTGGCCGCGCAGATGCGGCAGCTTGAGCAGGTTGTTCAAATCGTTGATCGAGTGGCCCAGCGCGCCGACTTCGCGAAGCTGCTCTTCCGCGGCCTTCAGGTGCTGCTGAACTTTTTCGAACTGGGCAAATCCTTCCTTGATGTTCTGATCGAGTTTCTGCTGCACCTGCTCGGTGATGGCCATCAGCTTCGAGTCCACGCGATCGCGAATCGAGTCAAGACTTTGCGCGGTCTGCTGATTCAGGCTCTGAAATTCGCTCTTGAGTTGTTGCGTGGTGAGCAGCAGGGAACCCGTCATCTCAGTGCGGCCGTCGCTCAGGCTCCGGTTTTGTTCTTCCCTGCCCGTTGCGAGTTGCTGCTCGACCGAGCTGCGAATCTCTGAAAACCCTTGCTGGATACGGTCTGTCACCTGCTGGCGCAGGTCCCCTTTGGTCTGCTCCAGCCTACTGGCCATATCGGCAGTGGCGGCACTGAACTTCTGGCCAAGGGAAGTATCAAGCCTTTCGATCTGGCCCACAACTTCCGCCTTTACATCCACTTGCGTGGACCTCGAAACGCGGCGCAGCAAGACAGCCGAGAACCCAAGCAGGACAAGGGTTCCGGCGAGCACGGTAACCAGCAGTATGGTGTCCATCGTAAGTGGCTGAGCTGAATTCTAGAGGTTAGCGTGACGGATGGAAAGCGGAACTTTACCGGCGATCCCCGCGCCTGAACGCCAACCACAAAATTATGCTCCCGGCCCTCGCTCTTTCATTCGCGCTATTGGCAGTACATCCCGGGCCCTGCGCGGCACAAACAACTTCGCAAACAGTCGATATTCGCAACCACGTTACCAATGACGTCGGCAACGGCGTTCGCAACGATCAGCCCAACCCCCACTCGAACTCGGCGGCCGAATCATCCTCTGGAGAGGATTCCGCCGCCGAGAACGAACTTCTGGAATGGGCGAACAAGAGCCGCGAACTCGCTGGCGTGCCGCCGTTGCGCATGGAAGAAAGTCTGCGCCAAGCGGCGAGAGCGCACGCCCGGCGCATGGTTCAGAGCGAACAACTGGAGCATCAGTTGTCGGGTGAGCCCTCGCTGCTCGAAAGAATTGCCGAGGTCAGTCCGCTGAAGATGGATCGCGCCGGCGAGAATATCGCGCACGCTACTTGCGCTCTGAGCGCGAATGATGTGCTGATGCGCTCGATCCCACACCGCGAGAACCTGCTCAATCGCGGATTCAATGTCGCGGGCGTCGCCGCCATCTGGAGCAAAGGACGGCTGTATGTGGTCGAGGATTTCGCGCACCAGGTTCCGTCGTACACCGCCGAGCAGAGCGGACAATTAGTGGGGCGGGCCATCGATGAGATGCGTCAACAGGCAGGGCTTTCGGAGCTTGTCCAACTTACGCCGTCGAATCTTGACGAGGCTGCCTGCTCGCTGGCGAGAGAGAGCCGTCCGAACGCCCACTTACTTGCTACCGCTTACAACAATCGAAAAATTATCACCTATACCCAGAGCCGGCCCGAGATACTACCGCCCGGCGCGTTGCGCTTGCTGCGCGATCCTGGGGTTCGCCAGTTTGCGGTCGGCGCTTGCTACGCGCGCAATCCGGCGTATCCGACGGGGACTTACTGGGTCGCGATTCTTCTCTACTGAGCTTATCCGCTTGCTGATAATGTTCGAGCCGCAAGGGCTAGAGAGACTGTGTCGCAAGTCGGCTACTTCGCCACGCTGAAAGTCGTCCACGCATGCGCGTTCATGTCCCGCTGGAGAGCTTTCTGCCAGGCGAACTCCGGGTGCGCGCGCACATGATCGGCCGCCTTGAAATCCATACCACAGGCATGACCCGCGGCGGCGCTAAAACTCATTTCTGCCACCAGGCTCGCATCGGCAGCCTTGTTCTGCACTGCCCCGGCCATCCCGAAAGGTGGCTGCCAGGGCTCAGACCCTCGCGGCGAAAGATCGATGTGCCCGTCCAGTGTGCGTTCGTCCGCATCTTCTTTGTTCTCGAAGGTGTCGTAGTGGTCGGCTAGAAAACGCTGCGCCGCCGCCAGGTCGATCTTGCCTTTATTCTCCGCCATCAACTGCTCCCAGCGCAGGTGGCGGGCATTGGAGCTCGCGCTCATATCCTGGGGGTCGAAGTCCGTCTCTTCGCGGATGAGCTTCTCATTGATCGGGAAATTCGAGCCCACAAAATATCCGTCTTTTTTCCGCTCCAGCGTAACGTTCTTTAACCCTAGTTCGAGTTGGCCGATTTCATTTTTCCCGGTATCGGCTACCAGCCAGGTATTGGCATAACCGCCGTTATTGCCTTCCTCCATAATGCGCGCAAAATCGTCAATGGAAGCCGAATACTGCGCCGCCTTGCGCGCCCGCACAAATTCCGGAATCCCGGCCGGGTCGTATCCGGAGAAGTGGCCAATCGTCGTTTCCGTAATGATGATCCCCGCTGAGTTCGTCACGAAATCGTCGGCGCTGTGGATGACACCCGGCAGACCGTCCATGAGCATGCGTTTGCCCTTGGCCGGCACAATATCGAAAATGATGGTCCAGCGCTCGCCGTCCAGATAGTTCGTCCAATTATTGTGGGCGATCACTACCTTGCCGTCTTTCGTATAACTGCCCGTCGCGACAAACGCGCTGCAATGCTCGGGAACCGCCAGCGAAGCCGTGGACTTGATCCCATGTACCCGGTCGTATTCCTTGACGTAATAGCTCCATTCCTCGGCGGCATTCAAGGCCACCACATCCCACAGATCGACCTTCATTCCGACGCCGTGTGCGTTGACGCCATCCGCGATGCCTTGCATCTCCTCCCGATACTCCTGCTCAATGTGCGGCCACATCATGTTTTGCGCGGCATCCCGGAAGAACTGCCAGTCTTTCTTACTGTCGTGGGTCGCTTCGAGGATGGTAACTTTCAGCGTGTCCTCAATCTCCGGCGCCAGCAAGTAGCCGTTCTGAAAGCCGATTTCGTGCGGAGTCCCTTGCAGATGCACGAACGTCCACCCGTTATTCTCGGGCCGCCGGAAAGCGCCCTTCAACTCGGCCTCCGGCGTGGCCGCCCGGGATGAAAACACTGGCAAGAACGACCAAACAATTCCCATCAAAACAAGAACAGCCAAAACTACCCACCATCGGCGCATGCGCGACTCCTGAGGACATTGAATTCCGCGTATTCTAGCAGAGTTCGACGGAAACACTGCCCCGGTCACCACCCCTGCAGAAGATCAACTTGGGTTTTGAGCGGGGATCGATTTGATTGGTCGGGGCGCGCGGATTTGAACCGCGGACCCCCTGCGCCCAAGGCAGGTGCGCTACCAGGCTGCGCTACGCCCCGACTGTGATTCGATTATAAATGATGCCATGCGGGTGACCTTCGTGACACCCCCGAAAGGTGGACTGCCCTAGTGTGCCGCGCTCGGGCTATAATTTTGCCTCAGTGGTCATGCCCAGTTCACGCTATGCGTTGGTGACATACGTCCGCAATCCGGTGGGCGAGTTCGTGGAACAACTGCGCCGGGAACTCCATCCCACTATGCCACACTTGGCGGCCCATCTCACGATTCTTCCGCCGCGCGAGTTGACCGGAACCGAAGCGGCCGCTCTGGAATTCCTGGAAGAGGCTTGCGGCCAGATCGTTCCGTTCAGCGTCGAACTGGGAGAGGTAGAAACATTTCTGCCGACCACTCCGACGGTGTTCATCGAGCTAAGGCACGCTGCTTATCGGATGCGTGAACTGCACGATCGACTCAATGCGAACGGGCTGCACTGCGAGGAAAGTTGGCCCTATATTCCGCATCTCACGATTTTGAAAACGGAAACGGATGAGCAGGCGCGCGCGGCGTGCGCGGTGGCGCGGGAACGTTGGGCGCAGTTTCCCGGCAAGCGCCAGGTCCACATGGAGGAGTTGATGTTCGTCCGCGAGAATGGCGGTTTCTGGCAGGACGTGGCGCCAGTGCCATTGGGACGTGGCCAATTGTCGTCCAAGTCCTAGTCCGGGACCAGGTCCAGGATAAGCCCGCCACAAAGTCCGCAATACCCCCTGAAAACCCGCAACTGGCGGCCAATCTCACGGCTCGACGGGACATGTACTTTCCGCCCGTTGCCAAGTCCATTGGCCGGATTACTATAGATTCAACGGGCTGCACAACAAGCGCCGGATCCCAGGCTGCGGGTTTGATCGAAAGAGACTTTATGCAAATTGGGGTTTACGGATCCGGCTACCTCGCAACTGTCATCTCCGCCTGTCTCGCCGATTTCGGCACACCGGTTTGCTGCTGTCATTCCGACGGCACGCGCATCATGGACGTGGCGAAGGGCAACATTCCTTTCTTCGAAAAAAATCTTCAGGAAGTGATCCGGCGCAATGTGCGTTCGGGAAGGCTGGTGTATTCCGCTGACCCGGAAGAATTGGCGCGCAAGGCGCAGGTAATTTTTCTCGCCGAAGATTCCCCGCAGGGATTGGAAGAACTCGTGGTCCGCCTGGCGGGCGCGGCCGGCCGCTTCCAGGTGCTGTCGATTGTCACGCCGGGCCGGGTGGGTTCGACAACCAAGATTGAAAAATTGCTGAAGGAGAAAGGACTGAAGAGCCTGCTGGTGTGCCAGCCGATGTTCTTTACCAACGGATGCGCGGTCGAAGACTTCAACTGGCCCGACCGGATTATTCTCGGGACGCCTTCGAGCGAAGCCGTCTCTTCTCTGAAACAGATTTTTCATCCGCTGGTAATGCGCGGGGTTCCGGTGCTGGTTACGAATTACGAAACGGCGGAGTTGGCGCGCGAAGCAACCACTGCTTTCGTGGCGACCAAGATTTCGTTTATCAACGAAATTGCGAGCCTGTGCGAGCACGTCAACGCCGATGCCGTCAGCCTCTCACTCGCGCTGGGTCTGGACAAGAAAATCGCGCCGCGCTGCCTGCAACCAGGCGCCGGAATGGGTGGAATTTTCGCCGAGACTGATATGGAATCGCTGACTGGCCTCGCGCGCGACAACCGCGTCGACCTGAAAGTGCTGAATGCCGCCCGCGAGGTGAACGTGGACCTGGCGAACCGGCTCATGCAGAAAGTGGCCGCGGCGATCGATAGCGTGCAGAACAAAGACGTCGGCATTCTGGGCTTGTCTTTCAAGCCCAACACCAACTCGGTTGCGGGATCGGCGTCCATCCAACTGGCGCAGAACCTGCTGGCTGGCGGAGCCCGCGTGCGGGCTTACGATCCAGTGGCGATTCCCGATGCGCGGCTGCGACTGAACGGCATGGTGAAGTACTGCGAATCCGCCTATGGAGTCGCCGAAGGCGTGGATGCTCTGATCGTCGCCACCGGATGGCCCGAGTTCCGGACGCTCGACTTCGCCAGGATACGCCACCTGGTGAAACGCCCCATCATCATCGACACCAAGAATCTGCTCGACTCGTCGCGCCTCCGCGCCATGGGATTCCAGTACATGGGCGTAGGCAGGCCGTAGCGGGTTGCCAGAGGCGAGTCCGCGTCAGCGAAAGCCGAACTCCCGCCGCAATTGCTATAATCGTTGTCTGCGGTGGGAGTAGCTCAATTTGGTAGAGCATCGGACTGTGGCTCCGACGGTTGCGGGTTCAATTCCCGTCTCCCACCCCAAACAGCTTCCAGCTTTCTCTTACGGCTTTCTCCGGTTTCATCAATGAATTGTCATCCCGAGCGAAACGAGGGATCTGCATTTTGCGGCGAACTGCAGATCCCTCGCTTCGCTCGGGATGACAAAATCTAGCCGAAAAAAGGCTCTGCTCCCTCATTAACCGTCCATCCTTTGGTCAGGTCTGGCTTGACTTTGCTCTCGCGGGCGTATTGTAATGGCGTGCAGCTCAGCCCAATCTCTGCACTGCCGATTGAGGTTCGACTGGAGGGGGCAGTTCCGATCCCGAAGAGCGCAGGTTGTCGCCTGCAAGTTCCACCCTAACTAAGGAGGCCCTGTCATGGCCGCAAACCCTATTCCAATCCCAGAATTGAATCTGGAAACGATAAGAACGCCGGAAGAAACTATCGTCCGTTGCACCGGCAGAATCACATCGGGCACCGCTGCCCTGTTGCAGACCACGGTCCGCAGCCTCCTCCCAGGGACCAGATGTGTCGTACTGGACTTGACCGATGTCAGCTACATGGACAGTTCCGGCCTGGGTGCGATCGTTGGCGTTTACTTGTCCGCCCGGAGGCAGCAGTGCGGGCTGAAACTCATTAATCTGAACCAACGCTTGCAGGAGCTGTTCCGCATAACAAAATTGGCGTCGGTGTTCGGGGGCCACGAGGACTACCTTGGCTGGACTCCTGATTAGTTGCCCGGGGCGGAGCTCAGTTGCGTATGCCGACTTCTTCTTTTTCTCTGGCCGCGTAGTGGGACTCAACGTAGTCGTCGAGAATCTTGATGAACTCGGCTACGATCTTGTCGCCTTTGAGCGTGGTAAACAGGCGGCCGTCCACGTAGACGGGGGCTTTCGGTTCTTCGGCCGTTCCCGGCAGAGAAATTCCGAGGCTCGCGTGCTTCGATTCGCCGGGGCCGTTGACGACGCAGCCCATCACCGCGACTTTCATTTCTTCGACGCCCGTGTGGGTCTGCTTCCAGACCGGCATTTGCTCGCGCAGGTAAGTCTGGATCTGCTCGGCCATTTCCTGGAAGAAGGTGCTGGTGGTGCGGCCGCAGCCGGGGCAGGCGGTGACTTGCGGCGTGAAGCTGCGAATGCCGAGCGACTGCAGAATTTGCTGCGCTACGCGGACCTCTTCGGTGCGATCTCCGCCGGGAGCGGGCGTGAGCGAAACGCGGATAGTGTCGCCGATGCCTTCCTGCAGCAGCACGGCCATCGCCGCGCTTGAAGCCACGATGCCTTTGGCTCCCATGCCGGCTTCGGTCAGTCCCAGATGCAGCGGATACTGGCAGCGCGCGGCGAGGATGCGATACACATCGATCAGATCCTGCACGCCACTGACTTTCGCACTGAGGATGATCTGGTCCGGGCGCAGCCCGTGCTGCTCGGCCAGCTTTGCCGAACTGAGCGCGCTTACGACGATCGCCTCCATCGTCACTTCGCGGGCGCCTCTCGGCTCCGGCAGGCGCGAGTTCTCGTCCATCATCCTGGTCAGTAAGGCCTGATCCAGCGAGCCCCAGTTCACGCCAATGCGCACCGGCTTCTGATATTTTGCGGCCACTTCGATCATGGTGCGGAAGTTGTCGTCGTTCTTGCGTCCAATGCTGGCATTGCCGGGATTGATGCGGTATTTGGCCAGTCCTTCGGCGCAGCCGGGATATTTGGTCAGCAGGAGGTGTCCGTTGTAATGGAAGTCGCCGACGATGGGCACGCGCAGACCCTGCTTCTCCAGTCCTTCGACGATGTGGGGAATGGCCTTGGCGGCATCGTCATTGTTGACGGTGACACGGACGACTTCGCTGCCGGCACGCGCCAAGGCAGCAACCTGCTTTACGGTGCCGGGGATATCGGCAGTGTCGGTATTGGTCATGGACTGCACCATAACCGGTGCATTGCTGCCCACGCGCACGCCGCCAATGGTAGCGGTGAAGGTTTTTCTACGCTGAATTTCGGCCATATGGGAAGCTTTATTTTAGCAGGTTACGGCAAGAAGATCGCTCCCCGACCGGTGGTCAGCGAGGAGCGAATAGCGAATAGCAGAAACTACGGCATCCGCGTGAGGCCCGGCAGAGTCTTGACCAGGTCGTTATAGATCACCATCACGGCAAAGAGCACCAGAAAGACGAAAGCCGCCTGATAGATGCGTTCTTTGATGGGCAGGCTGATCTCTTTCTGCATGAGGCTCTCGATGAAAAGCAGCAGGATGACGCCGCCGTCCAGGATGGGAATCGGCAGCAGGTTCATGATGCCAAGATTCAAACTGATAGCGGCGGTGATTAAGAGAAGCGGAGTCCAGCCTTCCTCGCGGGCGGCCTGGCCCACGGCGCTGCCGATCCCAATCGGACCGTCGACCTGACGCATGGATACCTTGTGCTGCACCATCTTTTGCAGCAATTCCAGAATCAGGAAAGAACTCTTCTTGTTGTCCGACAGAGAGCGTTGCAAAGCGTCAGAGAAATTGAGCTTTATAACTTTGGTGGGCACGCTCCTGGCAATGCCGATCCGGTAAGCAGGTCCTTGCCGCGATCCGCCGGAGTCGAGGATTGGTTTCACTGTGAAGGTCTGTTTCTGGCCGTTACGGAGGACCACAAGTTCCAAGGGTTGATCTTTGGTGCGGTTCAACATCTGGACCAGCGCTTCGAGCGCAGGAATGTCCTGTCCGTTCGCGGTGAGGATCTGGTCCCCGACTTTGAGACCGGCTTTTTCGGCGGGCATTCCAGGTTCGACGGTTTTCAACGTCACGCTGGATTCTTCCGGCGCCCACCCAATATCTCCTAATTGATTGGGGCCGAGCGGGGCCGGAACAAGCACTTGCTCGGTAACTTTGCCCTCGTGCTCAATGCCAAATTTCAAAGGTTGATTCGGGCTGAGCGCCTCCTTGACATCCACTTGCTCCCAGTTCGGATTCTCGATCCCCTCGACCCGGACGATCCTGTCACCTCTTTGGATGCCTGCCTTTTCAGCGGGAGTGCCGGGGTTCACCCATCCCACAATGGCCGGCTCATCGAGCACGGCGGGGTATTCGTAATGCACCATGTAGACGCTGGTGAGCAGGGCGACGGCCAGCATGATGTTCATCGCCGGTCCGGCCAGAGCGATGATGAAGCGCTGCCAGCGCGGATGCGACAGAAACTCGCCCGGATCGCCGGTGCGGTCGTCCATGGGGTTCTCGCCCGACATCTTCACGTAGCCGCCCAGCGGAATGGCGCTGATGCGATAGTCGGTCTCCCCCTTGGTGAAGCCCAACAGGCGCTTGCCGAAGCCGATGGAAAACACTTCCACCCGGACGCCAAAATGCTTGGCCACGGCGAAGTGGCCGAACTCGTGAATCAGGATCATGAGTCCGAGCACGATCCCCATGACGAAAATCGTATGCAGGATGGACAGAAGCTGCGGCATATTTTCCCAGATTACTCCAAAATTCCCATTACGAAATGGCCCTAACGGGCGAGCCCTTTCGGCGACGCTGCTTCACCATTTCTCTTGCAAAAAGGCGGGCCTCGGTATCCAGCGTAAGCACCTTTTGTATAGATTCCAAATGGCCCGCTGGCGTCGCAATCATTACTTCCTCAATGATTTGCGGGATCTCCTCGAATCCGATCCGTCCCTCCAGAAACGCAGCTACCGCGACTTCGTCGGCCGCGTTCAGGGCGATGGTCTTCGCGCCGCCACTCGCCGCCGCTTCGTAAGCTAAACGAAGACAAGGAAATTTAGCCATATCCGGAGGGCAGAAATCGAGATGCCTCAAGTCCATGATCGAGAAGCGCAACTCCGAAGCGATCCGTTCCGGATACGTCAGCGCATACAAAATGGGCAGACGCATGTCGGTCACAGAAATCTGAGCAATTATGCTGCCATCCACGAATTCGACCAGGGAATGGATCGTAGACTGCGGGTGCACAATGACTTGCACGCGCGCCGGCGGAACGTTGAATAGCCGGCAGGCCTCGATCACCTCGAATCCCTTGTTCATCAACGTTGCCGAGTCGATGGTGATTCTTTTCCCCATTTTCCAGGTGGGATGATTGAGCGCCTGCTCCACCGTAATGGAGGCAAATTCCGACTTGGGCGTCCTCAGAAATGGCCCGCCGGAAGCCGTCAGCCAGATGCACTCAACTTCCTCCATCCGTCCGCCGCGCAGGCACTGGTGGACGGCGTTATGTTCGCTATCGATCGGCAAGAGCGCCTTGCCCTGTTTCCGCGACTCGGCCGTGATCAGCTCGCCCGCTACCACAAGGCATTCTTTATTGGCGAGGCCAACCGTCTTCCCCGCGCGCACCGCTTCGTAAGTCGCCTCCAGTCCAGAGACGCCCACAATCGCGCTGACCACGAAATCTACCTCGGGATGAGTCGCCACCCGAACCGTGCCCGCGGCCCCATGCACAACTTCGATTTCAGCCGCGCCCAAGCCTGCCTGCCGCAGCCGAGCCTGGAGCGCTTGCGCCGCACCTTCGTCCGCCAGCGACACCACGCGCGGCTTCCAGCGCACCGCTTGCTCGAAGACGAGTTCAGCATTGTTACCAGCCGCCAATGTGGCGACCTCAAAGCGCTCGGGATAGCTCTCGACCACACTCAATGTGCTGCGGCCGATCGAGCCGGTAGAACCCAGGATGGCGATGCGTTTCATGCGCGTAGATCAGTTCTTATTGTAAGGGATGGAGCGGTACTTGGGGTCGGTGTTAGGGGGCACCCCCATGTATCGTCAAGGCCGGCGAAGGCTTCCGGGTGGAACGCATAGCCGCTGCTCACACTGCTCTGCGTTCGTACGGAACGTACTCTGGTTCCCAGATATTCGCTTGCAGTTCGCGCTCCAGGCTATCTTCGTCGGCAACCTGTGCCTGGCCATCTTGAATCGCCTGTCTGCCCACGGCCTGCGCAATCGAGCGACTGAGCTGACGCGAATCCGAAAGCGCCGGCAGCAGGCTTGCCTTCTTATCCTTTTGTGTGGGGACGAGACGTGCCAATTCCTTAGCCGCGGCCATGACCATCGCATCGCTCACGCGTTTGGCTTTGGAGGCAATGATCCCGAGAGCAATCCCAGGAAATATGTACGAGTTATTCGTCTGGTCAATGGCGACCTTCTTCCCCCAAATACTCACCGGTTCGCACGGACTTCCGGTACCGATCAGCGCCCGTCCTTCGGTCCAATCCACCAAATCCTGAGGCGTCGCTTCGCTGCGTGAGGTGGGGTTCGAAAGCGGGAAGATGACCGGTCGAATTGTGTTCCTGGCCATTTCGCGCACCGCCTCCTCAGTGAAGGCTCCGGCTTGGCCTGACACTCCGATGAGCACCGAAGGCTTGGCATGGCGCATCACATCCAGCAACGTGATCTCTCGATTCGGCTGTCTCCAACCCTGCACTTCCTTTTCTTTGCGAGCGTAGGGTAGCTGCTCGGGCCGCACATCTTTACCCTTTTCTGTAACCAGACCGTAGCGATCGAGAGCGTAGAAGCGATTGCGAGCTTCCTCTTCCGAAACTCCCTTCTCCCGCATGAACTGCGCTAACAGGTTGGTGATGCCTATGCCCGCCGTTCCAAAGCCAAGTACAGCGATCTTCTGTTGCTCCAGTGGCACGCCCGTTACGTTCATCGCAGAGAGCAGCGTCGCGGTCGCTACCGCCGCCGTACCTTGAATATCGTCGTTAAAGGTGCACAGTTGGTTCTTGTAGCGAGCCAGAAGTCGAGCCGCATTCGAACCGGCAAAGTCCTCCCATTGCAGAAGAACGTGCGGCCAGCGCTTCTTCACGCTGTTTACAAAAACATCTACGAAAGCGTCGTACTCTTCACCGCGAACCCGATGATGCCTCCATCCAATGTAAATTGGACTCTTTAACCTGTCTTCATTGTCCGTTCCTACATCGAGGAAAATGGGAAGACAATGCTCTGGATGAATGCCGCCGAGCGCGGTGTAAAGGGCCATCTTTCCGATCGGGATACCCATGCCCCCTGCACCTTGATCGCCGAGCCCCAGAATTCGCTCCCCATCGCTGACCACGATGCATTTCACACCGTCGTAGCGGGAATGATTCAGGATCTGATCGATACGATCCTTATTCGGATAGCTGAGAAACAAACCCCGCGGCTTTCTCCATATCTCGCTGAAGCGCTGGCAACCCTCACCCACAGTTGGCGTGTACACCAGAGGCAGCATCTCTTCAATATTGCGCACCAAAAGCGCATAAAACAGCGTCTCGTTCGTGTCCTGCAGGTCGCGGAGAAAGGCATATTTATTGAAGGCGTTCGGCTGATGCCGCAGGGTTTGAATCCGCCGCTCAATCTGATCGTTAAGACTCCCCACATACGGCGGCAATAAACCGTGCAAACCGAATACGTCGCGTTCATGATCCGAGAAGGCTGTTCCCTTATTGAGCCGCGGAGAATTGATCAGGTCGTATCCCGAAAGGGAAATCTGGCAGGCCTTGTTGCTTGCTGTCTGGTGTAATTGCTCGCTCATTGAAATGCCCTTCTAAATCCGGCTAATAGTCCGTGGCGTCTAGATTTGTATCAGGGTATGCCTTTAGGCATACCACAATTGCCGTGTTATGAGGGCGCCTTCAGGCGCTGGCTCTTGGCGCCGGAGTTTCACCACAGGCTGCTAAGCCTTTCGCTCCACTCCAATGCGGCAAGCTCAGAGATGGGATCTTGCATTGCATCAGAAAGCGCCCCGCGAGCAGGATACGCTGGGGCTCTGCCTACTGCATCAGCCGCCACGCGCCCCACGCCCACACTACCGGCACTGCGAACAGCATGGCGTCGATGCGATCAAGCATGCCTCCGTGGCCGGGGAGAATCGTGCCCGAATCTTTCACTCCGGCGCCGCGCTTGATGAGCGACTCGACCAGATCGCCCAACTGCGCCGCAATGTTGACCACCGCCGACAACAGAATGATGGGCCCGAGTTGCGGCTGCTCTAACCCGAACATGCCATCGCGGCGGTCAATCAATCCAATCCGCAGAAGAGTGGAACTGATTCCCGGCGCGTGCTGCATCCACAGCGTGCCGACGATCGCGCTGGCCATGATCGACGCCACCGCGCCTTCCCACGTTTTTTTCGGGCTGATTTCCGGCGACATGCGGTGCCGCCCCAGCGACTTGCCCACAAAGTAAGCGAAGATGTCTCCCGCCCATACAGCGAGCAGCGTGTAGATCGTCCAGATCGCTCCCGCGGGTTGCTCGCGTATCTCGACCAGCAGCGCCATCGGGATCGCAATATACGCGAAGGCAAACACCGAAGCCGCCGCCGCCGGATAGCCGCTGGCCAGGTTGCCACGCCGCATGGCGACGGTCAGAAAAACAAAAGGCGCGAGCGCAATCGTCAGCGCAGTTCCAAAGACCATGGCCGTGGTCTCAACCAAAGGCGTGCGATTGGTGGACACGACAATCACAAATACAAAGAAAAGCGCGACAAAGACATACGTCGCCCATCCCATCGGCTGAACTCCATAGTGTGTCGCCAACTTCAAGAACTCGGCGATGGCTAGCAGAGCGACCGCTCCCGCCACCAGGGCCAGCACATACAGCGGCGCCTTCAGCACCAGCAACAGAACCAGGGGAATTAAAACGACGGCGGTCGCGACGCGCTTGATCATGGGAATGGGTTACGGTTCGGCTAAGAGCCTGGGATGAAAGTCGCGCACAGACTAGCGACACCTCTCATTAGTTGTCATCCTGAGCGAAGCGAAGGACCTGCTGTTCGCCGCAAAAAAGCAGGTCCTTCGCTTCGCTCAGGATGACAACGTTTTCCAGGATGAGAAAGTTCTTCCGGGACGACAAAGTTTTCCTCCCGTGGCCGTCAACGCTTCGCCTCGGCGTGATCCCGATGCGCCGTATGCTGCGGAGCATGCCCGTCCGGTCCCAGCCCGCCGTAGCGGCGGTCGCGCTTCTGATATTCCTCAATGCCCTCGAGCAGTTGCACGCCGCGGAAATCGGGCCACAACGTCGGCGTCACATAAATCTCCGCATAAGCCAGTTGCCACAGCAGGAAGTTACTCAGCCGCATCTCGCCGCTGGTGCGAATTACTAAGTCCGGATCCGGCAGCCCCCGCGTGTAGAGATGGTCACTAATCGCCTGCTCATCGACTTGCATGTGATCGAGGCCGCCATTGCGGGCCGCGGCCTCCGCCAGCGAGCGAAAGGCGTCGACGATCTCGCTGCGCGCGCTATAATTCAGCGCCAGCGTCAGCAGCATCCCCGTATTCCCGGATGTGGCGTAACTCGCCTCTTCCATCTCGCGCTGTACCGACTCCGGTAACTCATGCTGACGCCCGATGTATTTCAAACGGATATTGTTCTGGTTGAGCGTCCTGATCTCGGCTTTGAGAAAGTGGCACAAAAGGCGCATCAGAAAGTCGACTTCCGTCTTCGGACGCTTCTTCCAGTTTTCCTCGGAGAAGGCGTAGAGCGTCAGCGCCGGAATCCCTATGCGCGCCGCCGTCTCGACCGTCGAACGCACAGCGGCCACGCCGGCGCGATGTCCCGCCACGCGCGGCATGTGCCGGCGCCGGGCCCAGCGCCCGTTTCCGTCCATGATGATGGCGATATGCTGGGGAAGACGCG
>Ga0187890_10000557_pt1 | contig 26355 bp, 24 predicted proteins | sample June2016WEW_21_1_FD_133005 | JGI IMG/M metagenome (GOLD analysis project Ga0187890, IMG submission 133005) | Peatland microbial communities from SPRUCE experiment site at the Marcell Experimental Forest, Minnesota, USA - June2016WEW_21_10 | ecosystem: Environmental > Terrestrial > Soil >... | reverse complement strand
TTTGGTTCCCTACCCCTGGGGGGTACCTTAACATCTGCGATTTCATTCCGTGTTGGGATGAATATGGTTTTTATAATTCCTACGGCTATTATGACGAAATTGGCTACTATGATTATGATGATGATGGCTATAGATATCATTTATTATTTCATGACCCTGGGAGCAATCTCGTAGAGCGACTGCACATTGATCTAGGGGGCATGCGCGGAGGGTTCGCCTCTCCGTTTGCGCGTTGGCCGGGTTGAAAAATAGGAGACCGACTTGTCGTCGAGTGGGTCCTCGTCAATCGCGTGAATGTCGCTAATAACGAGCACATTCAGTTCTGCAGCTTCAGAGTTCATTGCCTAAGCCCGCACGTTGGTTACTACAACATCCTCTACGTATCTTCTTGCGCTAGCGAATCCGGAAATGTTTCGTCGCATTCGCATTGCATATTGTCGCCACTCGGTCCTTGAAAAATCCACGCCAAGTCGATTGCTAAAGGTTAGAACGAAGAATGCGTTCTGCTGTTGAATGAAATGAAGAACGCCGAGCAAGCGTTTTACGTCGGCCTGACAAAAGCATCCCGGATAATATTCGCGAAAGGGGTAGCGTTTCGCATCTGAATAAGGTGGATCAAGGAATATAAAGTCGCCACTTTGGCAGTTCATGCGTATTGCTTGTTCAAAGTCGCAAGATATCAACTTGGTCCGTTTGAATGAAAGGGCGGCGTTGACAAACTGCCCCTTCGGCGGATAGCGACCAGTCCTAAGAGGTGAAAAAGGTACGTTGAACTCCCCAATCTTTGAGGTTCGATACAAGCCATTGAAGCAATTTTTGTTTAGATAATAAAAAAGCGCTGCGCGGTCTATTTCATTCTTTTCTGTTTTAAATCTTTCTCGTAGGTTATAATAAGCGCGTCTGGTTCTTGGATAGGAAGTTGCAAGGTCGTACACCTCGTCCGGGGCGCGTCTCACGGCTTTGTAGAAGGAGATGAGCGCGGAATTGACGTCCGACAAAATGCTGTGTTGGGGATTCAAGTGGAAGAAAAGAGCGGCCGAACCGCAGAATGGTTCGATGTAGCGTGATGGCTTGGTTGGAAAGTTTTTCGCAAGCTCCGCAAGGCAGGAACGTTTGCTACCTGCCCACCTCAGCAAAACATTTGACGCCACCGACTTGGCCCCTGCATCCCTGAGTTTTCCTCCCGCTAATTCTCCACCTACGGGGTGCAGAAAGCAAGCGTTGCGGTCTAAGTGCGATTGAGGTGGCCGATCGCCGAGCGGTTTTCGGCAGGGAGGCTTTGCGGACCGAGTGAGATTCAAACTGATAGTACTATCACCGACATAGGGAAGAAAATTAGCCGAATCATCAGCAGCAACCCGGTGACGTAGTGCAATCGAACCAATTCTCCGGCTCGTTCTCTGGAGAACGGGAACAACTCCGGAGATACGCGGAGATTTTCGGCATGTTGAGTCGAAAAAACATCGAATTTGGGACACGGAGACGCCCCACCTGACGCAAGAAGCCCGCCATCGGCGGGCTTCTCAGCTGGATTGTGATGAAAACTCCTAGAGACCGGACTGTTTGGCTGGGGCGCCAGGATTCGAACCTGGGAATGGCGGAATCAAAATCCGCTGCCTTACCACTTGGCTACGCCCCAATTCCGTCGGATTGGCGCCGGCCGCCCAAGCCGGCCGCCGCAACATAGCGATGGGGCCTGCGCCAAGCAATGTTCGACCCCGCCGGACCGCTATCCTCCTCCGCCAAGCGCCATATAATAATGTCCGGTCGGGCGTCGATCCGACCGCCGGCCGGCACAGCGAATTGAGGACGCCCCCCATGTCCGATTCTATCGTCGTCACCGACGACGGCGCCGTTCGCGTCATCCGGATGAACCGCCCGGAAAAGAAGAACGCGCTGACCCAGCCGATGTATGCCGCGATGACCCATGCCATGCGCGAGGCCGAGGCAAACGAGGCGATCCGGTGCCTCGTGCTCGCCGGCGGCCGGGGCGCCTTCTGCGCCGGCGCCGATATCGGTGAGTTTCTCGAATCGGCGCAAAGTGGCGGCTTGCGCCCGCATACGCTGGAATTTCTCAAGGCGCTGGCCGGCAACCAGAAGCCGTTGGTCGCCGCAGTCGGCGGCCTTGCGGTCGGCATCGGCACCACCCTGCTGTTCCATTGCGATCACGTCGTGGCCTCAGCCGAAGCCACGTTCACCACGCCGTTCTTGAAGCTGGCGCTGATCCCGGAAGCGGCGTCGAGCCTGTTGGCGCCGATGCGCATGGGCTATGCGCGCGCGTTCGAGATGCTGGTGATGGGGCACCCGCTTTCGGCCGAGCAGGCCAGAGAAGCCGGCATCGTCAATAAGGTGGTGGATGCCGCCTTGGTCGATGCCGTTGCCTTGCGGGCGGCGCAGGAAATCGCCGCGCTTCCAGCCGGCGCCGTCGCGGTGTCGCGGCGACTGCTGCGCGGCCATCTTGACGCCGTGGTGCGGCAGATCGATACGGAAGTGATGCATTTCAAGGACCGTCTGCAGTCGGACGAAGCGCGCGCCGCGTTTTCCGCGTTCCTGTCGCGCAAGAAGTGAGGCGGCGATGTCCCTTGCCGGAAAAACCTTGTTCATCACCGGCGCCTCGCGCGGCATTGGGCTGGCGATCGCGCTACGCGCCGCGCGCGACGGCGCCAATATCGCCATCGCGGCGAAAACCGCCGAGTCGCATCCGAAGCTGCAAGGCACCATCTACACCGCGGCCGATGAAATCGAGCGCGCCGGTGGCAAGGCGTTGCCGCTGGTCGTCGATGTGCGCGACGAAGCTGTTGTGCGAGGTGCGCTCGACCAAACGGCGCAAAAATTCGGCGGCATCGATATCGTGGTCAATAATGCCAGCGCGATCCAGCTCACGCCGGTGGTCGACACCGACATAAAGCGGTTCGACCTCATGCACCAGATCAACGCGCGCGGCACTTTCGTCGTTTCGAAATGGGCTATCCCCTATTTGGCCAAGGTCGCCAATCCGCACATCCTCATGATCTCGCCGCCGCTCGACATGAAGGAGAAATGGTTCGCACCGCACACCGCTTACAGCATGGCGAAGTTCGGCATGAGCCTGGTGGTGCTGGGCTTGGCCGGCGAGCTGCGGCCGAAAGGCATCGCCGTGAACGCGCTGTGGCCGCGCACCATCATTGCCACCGCCGCGATCAAAAACCTGCTCGGCGGCGAGACCCGGATGCGCCAGGCGCGCAAGCCGGACATCATGGCGGACGCGGCTCATGCGATTTTTGAAAGCCCGTCGCGTGAACTGACCGGGCGCTTTCTCATCGACGACAATTTTCTCGCCGAGCGCGGCGTCGTCGACTTCGAGCGCTATCGCGTCGACCAGGCACAGCCCCTGGCGCAAGACTTCTTCTTGCCGGACGACATCCCGCCGCCGCCCGGCGTAACAACCGTCGAAAGCTATGGAGACCGCCGGTGACCTATCGGGCCCCGCTCGCCGACATCGGCTTCGCGCTCAAACACGGCGCCGCGCTGGTTGCCGCGCTCGATGAAGGACTGTTCGGCGATCTCACCATGGATGTGGTCGAAGCGGTGTTGGCCGAAGCCGGCCGGCTCGCCGGCGAGGTCATCGCGCCGCTCAATCGGGTCGGCGACACGTTCGGCACGCCATTCAAGGACGGCGTCGTCACCACCGCGCCGGGCTGGAAAGAAGCCTACAACACTTGGCGCAATGGCGGCTGGAACGGGCTCGCGGCGCCGGCGGAATGGGGCGGCCAGGCGTTGCCGCAGTCGATCTACATCGCCTGCATCGAAATGTGGAACTCCGCGGCCATGGCGTTTGCCGTCGGCCCGCTATTGACCATCGCTGCGGTCGACGCGCTCCACGCCCACGGCAGCGCAGAGCTCAAGCGCATTTATCTGGAGAAAATGGTGACCGGCGAATGGACCGGCACAATGCAGCTCACCGAGCCGCAGGCCGGCTCCGACGTCGGCGCGCTGCGCACCCGTGCCGAAAGCGCGGGCGACGGCACCTACCGCATCAGAGGCCAGAAAATCTTCATCACCTATGGCGAGCACGACCTCACCGACAACATCATTCATTTCGTGCTGGCGCGCCTGCCCGATGCGCCACCCGGAACGCGCGGCATTTCGCTGTTCCTGGTGCCGAAATTTTTGCCCAATGCCGACGGCTCGCCGGGCAAGCGCAACGACGTGCGCGCCCATTCGGTCGAACACAAGCTCGGTATTCACGGCTCGCCGACCTGCACCATGATCCTCGGCGACGAAGGCGGCGCCGTTGGCTTTTTGATCGGCGAAGAGAATGCCGGCATGGCCTGCATGTTCACCATGATGAACCGCGCGCGGCTGGCGATCGGCGTGCAAGGCGTCGGCATCGCCGAAGCCGCCACCCAACAGGCGCTCGCTTATGCCCGTGAGCGCAAGCAAGGCCGCACCCCCGGCATGAACGCGACGGAATCGGCGCCGCTGATCGCCTTTCCCGACGTCAAGCGCATGCTGCTCACCATGCGCGCGCTCACGGGCGCCGCGCGCGCCATCTGCTATTCGACCGCCATGGCGCTCGATCGTTCCGAGCGCTCGAGCGACGCGGCCGCGCGAAAAGCCGCGCACGACCGCCTGTCGCTGCTCACGCCGGTCGCCAAGGCGTTCTCGACCGATATCGCCAACGAAGTCACCTCGCTGAGCATCCAGGTGCATGGCGGCATGGGATTTGTCGAGGAAACCGGCGCGGCGCAGCTGTTTCGCGATGCGCGGATCGCCGCGATCTATGAAGGTACCAACGGCATCCAGGCCATCGACCTGGTGACGCGCAAATTGCCGCTCAGTGGCGGTGACGCCGTCGCGGCGCACCTTAAGGACCTGCGCGGCATCGTCGATGCCGTAAGCGCCAGCAACGATCCGGCATTCGGCTGGACGGCATTGCGGCTCGGCGAGGCGCTCGACAGCCTCACGCGCGCGACGCAATGGCTGATCGGCCAAAACAGCAAGGACGCCGATGCGGCGCTGGCCGGCGCCAGCCCCTATCTGCGGCTGTTCGGCATCACCACCGGCGGCTGTTACCTGGCGCAGCAGGCGCTCGCCGCGATGCGGCTCGGCGAAGCGGCGCAGCCTCGCCTGGCGCTGGCCCGGTTTTTTGCCGAGAATTTTGCCGTTCAAGCCGGCGGGCTCGAACGCACCGTGGTCGAAGGCGCGCCCGGCCTGATTGGCGCCGATGCGGCGCTGGCGTAATCGCGCCGACAGATGATGGGTTTCGCCGGCGCTCAACCCATCCTACATTTGTCCGATGTCCACTCTCCTAATCAGCCATCCCGCTTGCCTTGAGCATTTGACTCCGGCCGGCCACCCCGAGCGGCCCGACCGGCTGCGCGCCATCGAGCAGGCGCTGGAAGCGGAAAAGTTCCAGCCGCTCGCCCGCGAGCAGGCGCCGATGGCGGCCATCGAGACCATCGCACTGTGCCATCCGATGGACTACATCGTCGAGCTGCGCGAAGCCTCGCCCAAGGAAGGCATGGTGCGGCTCGACGCCGACACCTCGATGTCGCCCGGCACGTTCGAAGCGGCGTTGCGCGCGGTCGGCGGCGCCGTCCTCGCGGTCGACGAGGTATTGGCCAAGAAGACGACAAACGCTTTCGTCGCCACGCGCCCGCCCGGCCACCACGCCGAGACAGCGCGACCGATGGGCTTTTGCCTGTTCGACAACGCCGCCATCGCCGCGCGCTATGCGCAGAAGCAGCACGGCATCTCGCGCGCCGCGATCGTCGATTTCGACGTGCATCACGGCAACGGCTCGCAGGAGATTTTCTGGGCCGACAAATCGGTGATGTATTGCTCGACCCACCAGATGCCGCTGTTTCCGGGCAGCGGCGCCGTCATCGAGTCCGGCACGCACAACACCGTGGTCAACGCGCCGCTGCGCCCCGGCGACGGCGGCGAAGCGTTCCGCTCAGCCTTCGAAGATAGGATCTTGCCGCGGCTGCGCGAATTCCGGCCGGAGCTGGTCATCATCTCCGCCGGCTTCGACGCCCACATGCGCGACCCGCTCGCCAGCATCAATCTCACCGAGGCCGACTTCGTCTGGGTGACGCAAAAGATCATGGATGTCGCCGATCATTGCGCCGAGGGCCGCGTCGTGTCGCTCCTTGAGGGCGGTTACGACTTGCGGGCGCTCGGCAATTCGGTCGCCGCCCACGTCACCACGCTGATGCAGGGGTAGCGACGCCGTTGCGGCAAACACGCTAGTATCGCAAGGTTACGAGTCGGAGAGCCGGAATGGCGCAGAAAGCCAACAGCGATATTGCACAACTGCCGTTCGAGCGCGCGATCGAGGAATTGGAATCGATCGTCAAGCGGCTCGAAGAGGGCAAAGTGCCGCTTGAGGAATCGATCGCCATCTACGAGCGCGGCGAGGCGCTCAAACGCCGCTGCGAGGATTTGCTACGCCAAGCCGAGGCGCGCGTGGAAAAGATCACCCTCGACGCGCAAGGCAAGCCGACCGGCAGTGAGCCGCTCGACGTCGAATAATTCTCGCGCCGGCGCCCGCCCCGCTTCGAAAATCCCGAACTTCGAAGAAAAGCTGCCTGGAAAATCACTTGACAACTTAGAACAAATAGTGAACATTAAACGGTTCGAACAAGGGCTGAAGACCATGGATTCGGACAAGAAAAGCGCTTGGCTGCGCAAGCTGGATGAGGAATGCCCCTATCAGGTGGTGCTGCCGCGGCGGCAGCTTGCCGATGACAGCGAGATCATGGATTTCCTCATCCAATACGTCGAGAAATTCGACATGTATGTCGAGGACGATTACGCCGCATTCGTGCGCTACTGCTTCGCCGACCCGCTGGATGCGGAAATCTTTCGCTCGCGATTCGAGCCGAAGGCGGAGCGCTTCAGGCTCGCGGGGTGAGCGTCATTTATCCGGCAGCTTCAGCCGCACCTTGCCGATGTCGGCCCAGGGATCGTTGCGGAAGTGCTTCTTCAGATTGAGCACGGTGAATTCGGCGGCGCTCGTGGTGCGGCCAAGCTGCTCCCACGACAGCGGCGCCGAGACCGCGGCGCCGGGGCGGGCGCGGGTCGAATAGGGCGCGACAGAGGTCGCCTCCCGGGTATTGCGCAGATAATCGATGAAGATTTTGCCCCTGCGTAGCGCCTTGGTCATCTTGCCGACATAGCGCTGCGGACTGTCGGCCGCCATGCCGAGTGCGATGCGTTGGCTGAAGTTTTTCGCCGCGTCCCAATCGGCGCCGGCGATCGGCACCACCACATGAATGCCCTTGCCGCCGGACAGCTTGGCAAAGCTTTTTAGCTTCACCGCGTCGAGCCGTTCGCGCACCTCGCGCGCGGCGGCGATAATCTCCCGCCAGCTCACGCCGTCGCCCGGATCGAGATCGAATACGATGCGGTCGCACAGCTCGAGTTTTTCGAGCCGCGAGCCGCGGGTATGGATCTCCAGCGTGCCGGACTGCACCAGCGCCAAGACGTCATCGAGCTTTTCCACGGCAATGACGTCGTGCTCCTTGGCAGCGACGGCATGGCGGAGCGGAGAATCCTTCACAGTTTCCGCGATATGTTTCTGGAAAAAGCATTGGCCCTTGGTTCCGCCCGGGCAGCGCACCAGAGCCAGCGGCCGGTCGACCACGTGCGGCGCCATCCAGTCCCAGACGCTGACGTAATATTCGGCCAAGTCTTCCTTGGTGACGCCGACGTCGACCCAATAGACCCGGTCGGGATGGGTCAGGTGAACGTTGCCGACATCGGCCGCGCTACGCCCACTTGCCTTGGCGCGCGCGGCGGCAGGCTTTGCAGGCTTCGTCTTTGCCGGCACTTTGCTGCTCGATTTAGCCATCGTCCTTGCCGATTTTCGCACCGCCTGCCGCTGCGCCATGGTCGCGACCGGCACTTCGCGCACCACCTCGCGCGCCGGCTTGTCCTCGCGCAGGCCCTTGAACGACGCCTGGCGCAGCACGTTACCATGAGTGACGCCGCGGTACTCCGCCTCGATCACGACTTGCGGCTTCACCCAGATCACGTCCTTGCGGCGCTCGTCCTTTGGCAGCGTGAGCGGCGGCTTGTCGACCTTCAAGGATTTGAGCCGCTGCCACAGCTCGTGCGCGGTCTTGCGGGTGTAGCCGGTACCGACACGTCCGGCGTAACGCAGTTCGCCGTTGTCGTGCACGGCGACCGTAAGCGCGCCCACCGCATGCGGATCGGCCGATGCCGGGCTATAGCCGGCGACGACGAATTCCTGGGCGTTGTGGCATTTGGCCTTGATGAAATTCTCCGACCGGCCGGAGCGATATGGCGCGTCCTTGCGCTTCGACACGACGCCTTCGAGACCCAGGCCGCAGGCATGCTTGAGGATCACCGGGCCGTCTTCGACAAAATGCTCGGCGTAACGGATGCGGCCGTTTCTGCCGGCGGACTTGAGCAGCCGCTCCAATGCCGCCTTGCGCGCCACCAACGGCTCGCCGCTCAGGTCGCGGCCATCGAGATGCAGAAGGTCGAACACGTAGTAGACTAGGCGGTCGCCGCGGCTGTCCTTCAAATCGGTTTGCAACAGCGAGAAGCTCGAAACGCCCTTGTCGTCTTCGACCACCAGCTCGCCGTCGAGGAGCGCGGTATCGGCGGGCAGCGCGGCGACCGCGGCCGCGATCGGCTTGAAGCGGTGCGTCCAATCCAGGTTCTTGCGCGTCAGCAGGCGCACCTTGCCATGATCGAGCCGGGCCTGGATGCGATAGCCGTCGTATTTGATCTCGTGCAGCCATTCGGCGCCGCGTGGCGCGTCGCTGTGCAGGGTGGCAAGGCTCGGCGGAACGAAGTCAGGCAGGCGGTCGTCCGCGGCCCGTGAGCTCATTTTCTGCGCACCGCTCGTGGCTGCGGCTTTGGCGCGCGCCCGCGGGCGTGGCGCCGGCTTGCCGATCGGCGCCGTTTTCTGCACCGGCGCTTTCTTTGCGCCGCGATTGCTGTGCCAGACCCGCTTCTTGCCTTTGCCTTCGGCAATCTCGTCCATCGAGCGGCCGGTCGCGACCGACAGCGGCTCCTCGTCGAGAATATCCTTTCCGCGCGGCCCGCGCGCCGCCTCGTCCTTGCTTTTGATGAGCAACCAGTTGTCGCGGCGCTCCTTCGGCCGCGCCCGCAGCCGTACCAGATGCCAGCGGCCGTGCAATTTCTCGCCGTCGAGATCGAAGGTCAGGTGGCCCTTGGCAAGTCCCCGGTGCGGATCCCCCTCGGGCGTCCAATGGCCGCGATCCCAGATCATCACGGTGCCGCCGCCATATTCGCCTTGCGGGATGGTGCCCTCGAAACTGTTGTATTCGACCGGATGATCCTCGACGTGGACGGCGAGACGCTTCTCGCCGGGATCGAGACTCGGCCCGCGCGTGACCGCCCAGCTTTTCATGACGCCGTCGAGCTCGAGGCGGAGATCGTAATGCAGCCGCCGCGCGGCGTGTTTCTGGATCACATAACGGTTGCCGTCGCGTTTTTCCCGGCGGCCGCGCGGCTCCGGCGTGACGCCGAACTTTCGCTTCTTGCGGTAGACTTCGAGGGCCACGTTCAGCTGGCGCGTTTGAGGCGCTTGGATTTGACGGTGCCGCGCTTGCGCGACGCCGTGCTGGAGCGCGAGGCGCGTTGCTTGCCACGATGCGCGGGTGCTTCGCCGCCGCTACGCTCGGAGCGCACCGAACGGCGCAGCGCATCCATTAGATTGATGACATTGCTGGGCCGCTCCGGAACGGCCGGCGCCGGCTTGCCGGCCTGCTTCGCCTTGATCAGCGCCTTGAGCGCATCCTCGTAGCGATCGGAGAACTTCGACGGATCGAAATGACCGCGCTTGGTCTTGAGAATGTGCTCGGCGAGTTCGAGCATGTCCTTCGGAACTTTGACGGTCTCGATGTCGGAGAAATACTCTTTGGCGTCGCGGATCTCGTCTTGATAGCGCAGCGCCGTCGCCTTGATGCCCTTGTCCAGCGGCTCGAGCATCAGCACGAACTCGTGGTTGTGCAGCACCACGCGGGCGATCCCGACCAGCGCGGTCGACCGCATGGCGTCCCGGATCACCGCGAAGGCCTCAACCCCGACCTCGTCGTCGGGAAATAGGTAGTAGGGCGTATCGAGGTAGATTTCGTCGATGTCCTTGCGGGGCACAAAGGACTTGATGTCAATGGTATGGGTGCTTTCCAGCGCCACCTCGTCGAGTTCCTCGGGTTCCAGCAGCACGTAGGAGCCGTCGGCCGCCTTAAAGCCCTTTATCCGGTCTTCTTCGGGAACATCTTCCCCGGTTTCGGCGTCAATCTGCCGGAATCGTACACGATTACCGGTCTCGCGATTGATGATGTTGAAGCGGACCCGTTCCCTGGACGATGTGGCCTGAACCAGGCCGATACTGCAGGAGACCAAGGAAAGCTTGAGGAAACCCTTCCAATTCGCCCTCGGTGCCATGGTAAAACTCCCAACGCTACCCAACATACAAGGGAATATAATGCCTGGGAGTTCCGCGGCCGGAAACCGGTAAATTGCCCTTTCCTGCCGCAATGGTGTAAAGACAGGCAATCATCGTGCGTGAGGATGGGCGCGCACCAGACCCCAATAAGCGCCGTTAGGCGATAAACCGTTTGTCGGTAATCGTTTGTCGGTCCGTAAGGAGCATAGCGTGACTGTTGCCTCCAAGACCCCTTTGCTCGACCAGATCAAAACCCCGGACGACTTAAGGCGACTCGAGCCAGGCCAGCTTCGCCAGGTGGCGGACGAGTTGCGCGAGGAGACCATCGACGCTGTCGCTGTGACCGGCGGCCATCTCGGCGCCGGCCTCGGCGTGATCGAACTGACGGTGGCGCTGCACTACGTCTTCGACACGCCCAAGGACCGCCTGGTTTGGGACGTCGGCCACCAAGCCTATCCGCACAAGATCCTGACCAATCGCCGCGACCGCATCCGCACCTTGCGGGCGGGCGGTGGACTGTCCGGCTTCACCAAGCGCGCCGAGAGCGAATACGATCCGTTTGGTGCCGCGCATTCCTCGACCTCGATTTCCGCCGGCCTCGGCATGGCCGTCGCCCGCGATCTGCAAGGCAAGCAGAATAATGTCATCGCCGTCATCGGCGACGGCGCCATGTCGGCCGGCATGGCCTACGAGGCCATGAACAATGCCGGCGCGATGGATTCGCGCCTCATCGTGGTGCTCAACGACAACGACATGTCGATCGCGCCGCCAGTTGGCGCGCTGTCGGCCTACCTCGCCCGCCGCGTTTCCGGGCGGGGCTACCATCGGGTGCGCAAGCTGGTCCGCCAGATCGCGAAGCACATGCCGACCAAAATGCTCGAGCAGCGCGCGCTGGCGATGGAGGAATACGCCCGCGGCCTGGTCACCGGCGGCACGCTGTTCGACGAGCTCGGCTTCTTCTATGTCGGGCCGATCGACGGCCACAATATCGACCACCTGCTGCCAGTCCTGAAGAACGTGCGCGACATGAAGAACGGGCCGATCCTCGTTCACGTCGTGACGCAAAAGGGCAAGGGCTACGCCCCGGCGGAAAAATCCGCCGACAAATATCACGGCGTCGTCAAATTCGACGTCGCCACCGGCGCCCAGGTCAAATCGAAACCGACCGCGCCTGCTTATCAGAAAGTCTACGGTGAGAGCCTGATCAAGGAAGCCCGCAAGGACGACAAGATCGTCGCCATCACCGCGGCGATGCCGTCGGGCACCGGCGTCGATTTGTTCCAGAAAGAGTTTCCCAATCGCACCTTCGACGTCGGCATCGCCGAACAGCACGGCGTGACCTTTGCGGCCGGCTTGGCAACCGAAGGCTACAAGCCGTTCGCCACCATCTATTCGACGTTCCTGCAGCGCGCCTACGACCAGGTGGTCCACGATGTCGCCATCCAGCGTTTGCCGGTGCGCTTCGCCATGGACCGTGCCGGCCTTGTCGGCGCCGATGGCCCGACCCATGCCGGCGCCTTCGATATCGCCTATCTCGGCTGCCTGCCCGGCTTCGTGCTGATGGCCGCGGCCGACGAGGCGGAGCTGGTGCATATGGTCGCGACCGCTGTCGCCATTGACGACCGCCCGTCGGCGCTGCGCTATCCGCGCGGCGAAGGCCGCGGCGTGCCGATGCCCGACGAAGGCAAGCCGCTCGAGATCGGCAAGGGCCGCATCCTGCGCGAAGGCACCAAGGTCGCGCTGTTGTCCTACGGCGCCCGCCTCGGCGAATGCCTCAAGGCAGCCGACGAGCTGGCCGCTTTCGGCCTTTCGACCACGGTCGCCGATGCGCGCTTTGCCAAGCCGCTCGACGTCGACATGCTGCTGCGGCTGGCGCGCGAGCACGAAGTGCTGCTGACCATCGAGGAAGGCTCCATCGGCGGATTTGGCTCCTTCGCGCTGCAGACGCTCGCGGAGCACGGCGTGCTCGACCGCGGACTGAAAGTCCGTTCGATGGTGCTGCCCGATTTCTTCATTGACCAGGATTCGCCCAACGCCATGTACGCCAAGGCCGGCCTCGATGCCAAAGGTATCGTCACCAAGGCGTTCGAAGCGCTCGGCCAGAACATGCGCGGCGAGGCGGTAAAGCTCGTGCGATCCTGATCGCCCGCGACGCGTCCGGAATTGCAAACGTTTGATGCCCGGCGCAATGCCGGGCATCTCGTTTATAATCACCCATCATGACCGCCCGAGAACGCGCAGATCGCTTGTTAGTCGCGCGCGGCCTGTTCGAAAGCCGCGCCCGCGCCCAGGCCGCGATTGCCGCCGGCCTGGTGACCGCCGACGGCGTGCCGGTGCGCAAGGCGTCGGAGGAAATATCGTCCGCGGCGGTCATTGCCGCCGAGCCCGAGCACCCTTATGTGTCGCGCGGCGGCGTCAAGCTTGCAGCGGCGCTTAATCATTTTCATCTCGACGTGACCGGGCGCATCTGCCTCGACGTCGGCTCCTCAACCGGCGGCTTCGCCGAAGTTCTGGTTTTGCGCGGCGCGCGGCGCGTCTACGCCATCGACGTCGGCCGCGATCAGCTGCATATGCGCCTGCGCGGCCGCGGCGAAATCGTCTCAATGGAGGAAACCGATATCCGCAGCCTCGACCCGGCGCGTCTTGCCGAACAGCCGGATTTTGCCACGGTGGATGTCAGCTTCATCTCGCTCAAGCTTGTCGTCCCGGCTGTCGGCAAAATCCTCAACTCTCGGGCAACGCTCGTTGCGCTGATCAAGCCGCAATTCGAGGCCGGCCGCCGCGACGTCAAGAAAGGCATCGTACGCGACGCCGCCGTCCACACCGCGGTCTGCAACGATATCGTCGCCTTTCTGGCCGGGCTCGGCTGGCGCGTCGGCGGTGTCGCGTCGTCTGCGATCCCCGGTGGCGACGGCAATCGCGAATTTTTCATCGAGGCCGAGCGTGGTTGAGCGCCTCGTGATCGACCGTGTCGGCCATCGCGGCGACGGCGTCGTCGAGGGGGGCGCGGAGCCGATTTTCGTGTTCGGCGCGCTGCCCGGCGAGACGGTCGAGGTCGAGAGCATTCCCGGCCATCCCGACCGGCGGCAGCTGCTTCGCGTCGACAAGCCGAGTGCGGAGCGCATTGCGCCGATCTGCCCGCATTTCGGCATCTGCGGCGGCTGCGCCGTGCAGCATTGGAAAACCGAATTTTATCGCGCGTGGAAGCGCGATCTCGTCGTAACCGCGCTGCGCCAGGCCGGCATCGAAGCGGCGGTCGGCGACCTGATTGACGCCCATGGCGACGGCCGCCGCCGCGCCGTGTTCCACGCCAGACGCGGCGGCCATGACATTCTCGAGGTCGGCTTTTCCGCCGCCCGCGCCCATCACGTGATCACCATCGACCGCTGTCCGGTTTTGGCCAAAAGCCTCGACGGCGCATTGCAGGCCGCGTGGGCGATTGCCGAAGTGCTGGTGCCGGCAAATAAGCCGCTGGACATCCAGGTCACGGCGACCGGCACCGGTCTCGATATCGACGTGCGCGGCTCCGGCGCGCTGTCGGCTGCGTTGACAACGGCGTTGGCGCGCCTTGCCGCCGCGCACAACCTGGCGCGCCTGACCCGCCACGGCGAGCTTGTTGCGCAGCAGCGCGTGCCGACGCTGCAGATCGGCAAGGCGACGGTGACGCTGCCGCCGGCCGCATTCCTGCAAGCGACCGAAGCGGGCGAGACGGCGCTCGCGCGAATGGCGCTTGCCCATTGCGCCGGCGCCAAATCGGTCGCCGACCTGTTCTCCGGCATAGGTCCGTTCGCGCTGCGGCTCGCCGAAGGCGCGCGCGTCGTCGCGGTCGACGCCGACGAAGCGGCCCTTGCCGCGCTCAAGCGCGCGGCCGCGGCCACGACCGGCCTCAAGCCGGTGGAAGTGGCACGGCGCGATCTGTTCAAGAATCCGTTCGTGAACGAGGATCTCGACGGCTTCGACGCCGTGCTGTTCGACCCGCCGCGCCAGGGCGCCCAGGCGCAGTCAAGCGCGCTCGCGGCAAGCGATATCCCGGTCATCGTCGCGGTGTCGTGCAATCCAGCGACGTTTGCCCGCGACATGCGCCTTCTCATCGACGGCGGCTACCGGCTCACGGCAGTGACGCCGGTCGATCAATTCCGCTACTCGGCGCATGTCGAGATCGTCGCTCGGCTCGAAAGATAGCCGGAGCCATCCGTCTTACGAGTGCCTTGTCTGCAACGGCGAATTGGCCCACCATTCCATCGCGCCCTCGTCAACCGGGGAACATCGGTGAGCGCGGCGCGCGGGGAGGATCACGGTTTTGGGCACCGGCATCGACCGCTATCAGATCGCGGCGCGCATGGAACGGTTGCCGCTGTCGCGCTGGCACAACAAGATGCGCCTCATCGTCGGCAGCGCCAACTTTTCCGACGCTTTCGATGCACTGACGGTCGCTTATGTGCTGCCCGCGCTGATTCCCTTGTGGCAGTTGCGCCCAACCGAGATCGGCGCGCTGATCTCGATCGGCTATGCCGGCCAGGTGATCGGCGGCCTCCTGTCCGGCTGGCTCGCCGACAAATACGGCCGCGTGCCCGTCATGGTCGGCAACATTGTATTGTTCTCGCTGATGAGTTTTGCCTGCATCCTGGCGCAGAACTATGCGACGTTGTTCACGTTGCGCTTCGTGCAAGGCATCGGGCTCGGCGGCGAGGTGCCGATCGCCAACACCTATGTCAGCGAATTCGCCAAATCGAAAGGGCGCGGCCGCTTCGTTTTGATGCAACAGCTCATGTTTCCCATCGGGCTGACAACCGTCGGCCTGGTCGGGGTTTTCGTCGTGCCGCTATTGGGTTGGCAGTGGCTGTTCGTGCTTGGCGGTTTGCCGGTCCTGCTTGCCTTGCCGATGATCAGAGTCCTTCCAGAATCGCCGCGTTGGCTCGCCAGCCGCGGCCGCGATGAGGAGGCCGATCGCGTGCTGACGCAGATCGAGGCGCTGGTCTCGGCCAACGGCGCCGTGCCACTGCCGCCGATCCCGACCGGCGTGCCGCCCGCGGTCGCCGCCGTCGGCCGCTTCCGCGACCTGTTCGCCGGCATTTATCGCCAGCGCACATTATCGCTCTGGGTGCTGTGGTTCTGCGCCTACGGCATCACTTACGCGATGACCGGCTGGATGCCGAGCATCATGCGCACGGTCTACCATCAGCCGGTGTCGCAAGCGAACCTCTATGGCTTCGTTCTCAACATCGTCGGGTTGTGTGTCCTGCTCACGGCGGTGTTCACGATCGACCGAATCGGGCGCAAGGTCGCATTCGTCGGCGGCTTCTTGCTCGCCGCCGTGCCGCTGCTCATCGCCACCTTCGCGCCGAGCCTGAGCGCGCTCGGGCTTGCGGTTTTGGCGACGCTCGCCTTCGGCGCGATGGGAATGATCCCAGGCTCGCTCGGCATGTACACGGCCGAGAACTATCCCAATCATCTGCGCGCCATCGGCAACGGCGCCACCAGCGTGTCGCAGCGGCTATCGTCCGTGATCAGTCCTTACCTTGTCGGCATGATTCTGCCGGCCTATGGCGTCGGCGGCGTCTACGGCATGTTCGCCGTTTTCGCCGTTGTCGGCGGCATCACCTGCGCGCTGTTCTCCGTGGAGACCGCGGGCAAGACGCTGGAAGAGCTTTCGCCTTCAGCCGCTCCCGCGGCAACGGCTTGAAACGACATCCCCCGACTCTGTTCACGGGGTCTCGCCTTTTCAAATCCCGAGGAATCGCGATTTGACGTCGTGATCTTCCCACAGCTCATTCGGCAGCCCGGAATAGACTACCCTGCCCTTGGAAATCACATGCACGAAATCGACCAGCTTGAGCGCCAGCGCGGCGTTCTGCTCGACCAGCAGGATGGACAGCCCCTCCTGCTTGAGCTTGGCGATCGCCTCCCACAGGCCCTGAATGATGATCGGTGCCAGCCCTTCCGACGGCTCGTCCATGATCAGGCAATCGGGATTGGTCATCAGCCCGCGGCCGATGGCCAGCATCTGCTGCTCGCCGCCGGACAGCGTCTTGGCGCGCTGGTGCCTTCGTTCGCGCAGCCGCGGGAACAGCGCGTAGACCCGTGGCAGCGTCCAGCCATGGCGTTCGGGGCTGTGCTCGGCGACCAACAAATTGTCCTCGACGCTGAGCGTCGGAAACACCCGGCGGCCCTGCGGCACCAGCCCGACGCCGCTGCGCACGATGGCGAACGACGAATTGCCGGTGATGTCGGAGCCCTTGAAATAAATCTTGCCGCGGCGCGGCGGGGTGAAGCCGACGATGGAATTGACGATGGTGGTCTTGCCGACGCCGTTCCTGCCGAGCAGGCCGAGAATTTGGCCTTGCTCGAGCTTAAGCGACAGGCCCTGCAACACATAGGCGTCACCGTAATAGGTATGGATGTCCTGGACGTCGAGGATCGACATTTCTCAAATCACCGCGGCTCAGCCGGCCCCCAGGTAGATTTCCTGCACCTTGGCGCTGGAGCGGATGCGCGCGGCCGAGCCGCTTTCCAGCACCTCGCCGAAATGCAGGACCGAGATTTCGTCGGCAACGTCGAACACGATATCCATGTCGTGCTCGATCAACAGGATCGCCATTTTGCGATCGAGACCCTGCAGGAACCTTGTCATCTCCGCCGACTCGCCCGATGACAGCCCGGCGGCCGGCTCGTCGAGCAACAGAATATCCGGATCGCTGGCGAGCCCGAGCACGATCTCCAGCTGACGCTGCTCGCCGTGGGAGAGGTAGCGCACCTCGGTGTCCTTGCGGTCGAGGAAGGCGGCGCGCTGCAACAATTCGTGCGCCTTGTCATAAACGTCGCGATAGGACGACAGGAACCGCCACATCACGTATTTCGAGGCGCGCCGGCCCTTGATCGCCAGCAGCACGTTGTCGAGCACCGACAGCTTCGGAAACAGACTTGTCACCTGGAACGTGCGCGCCATGCCGAGCGCGGTGCGCCGATGACTCGGCCAGCGCGTCACGTCCTGGCCGAACAGCAGCACCCGGCCCGACGACGCCGGCAGAATGCCGGTGATGAGATTGAACAGCGTAGTCTTGCCGGCGCCGTTCGGGCCGATGATCGCCTTGCGGTCGCCGGGCATGATTTTCAGCGACACCCCGCGCACGGCGCGCAAGCCGCCGAAGGCCTTAGACAGGTCCTTCAGCTCGAGCACCGGCGCGGCGTCGATAGCGCTCATTCGCAATACTTGCAGGGCGGGAAGTCGCGGCTATAGACCGGCTGCTTGAGGAACGCACCCTTGCCGTAGGTCCAGAACTGGCTGACGTTCGGATAGGTCTTGATCACCACGTTCCACAGCTCGTCCTTGTCGTAGCCGAACATCTTCGTCTTCTCGACTTTCTTGATGTAGATGTTCTGGATCGGATTGCGCGTGTCGTCGAAGCTGACCGGCCCGCGCGGCGCGTCGACCTTGAGCGCCAGCATTTTCGCGATGAAAGCTTCCGGCCCGGGCCAGGCGCCCTTGGTCTCTTTCATCACCATGTCGATCATCATCGCCGTGGTGTAGTTGCTCTCGGAGAAATACGACGGCACCTTGCCGTATTTGGCGCGATACGCCTTGACGAAGGCCTCGTTCTTGGGCGTCTGCAGGCCAGCGCTGTATTGCAAGGCCGAGACGTCGCCGATCGCCTCGTCGCCCATGAACGGCAGCGCGGCCTCGTCGTAGCTCACGGTGCCGCCGACGATCGGCTTGGTATAGCCGGACTGGCGCAGTTGCTTGGGGAATTGCAGCGCCATCGGCCCGACCATCAGCGAATACACCGCGTCGGCATCGGCCTTGATGGTCGGGATATAGGGCCCGAAATCCTTGGTGCCGATTGGCGGCCAGATTTTCTGGATGATCTTGCCGCCGCAATCCTCGAAGGCCTTTTGGAAGCCGCCGGCCGACTCGTAGCCGAATGCATAGTCGGCGGCGATGATGACGATTTTCTTGTAGCCCTGGTCGCAAGCCCATTGGCCAAACGGGTGATTGGGCTGCGACGAGGTCCAGCTGGTGCGGATGAAATACGGATAATTGCCGAGCTGGCGCTGGGTGAGATCGTCGGCCGCCGGCACCGAGGCGATATAGACGGTCTTCTCGGCAGTCGACACCGGCGCAAGCGCATAGCCCTCCGGCGCCAGCACGCCGCCGACGAGGAGTTGCACGTGATCTTCGAGGATCAATTTCCTGGCCTTGGTCACCGCGGTATCTGGCTTGGCCTGGCTGTCCTCGATGATGAGATTGACCTTGGCGCCGGCGAAGTTGCTGTTGACCTCGTCGAGATACATTTTGAAGCCATTGGTCATGTCGGTGCCGACCTGGGCGAACGGGCCGGTCACCGGCGCGATCAGGCCGATGCGCAATTCTTCTTGAGCGGCCGCGGGCACAAGTCCCGCCGCAAACGCGAGACCGGCACCGATCAGCATCACGCCGGCGCGCCTTCCCAACTTGCTCGTCATGGTTTCACTCCCTTAGGTTGGATCACTCCACTCTCACTGCGGCGCTGCCGCCGGCTTCACCTGTGCCGTGCGCCATTGGCGAATGCGCTCCGGTATGCTCATCAAGCCGCCAGGCAGGTAAAGGATGACCGCCACATAGACGCCGCCGAGCACGTATTGCCACCAGTGCACCAGCGTACTGAGATATTCGCGGATGAACAGCACGACGCTGGCGCCGATGATGCCGCCGACCAAGGTGCCGGCGCCGCCCAGCACCGCCATCAACAGCGCATCGACCGACGTGGTCAGCACCACGTTCTCGGGGCTGACGATACCGGCGGTGTGCGCCCAGAGCACGCCGGAGAGCCCGCCGAAAGCGCCGGCGATGATGAAGGCCAGATATTTGTGCAGCCAGGTATTGTAGCCGAGGATTTTCATGCGCGGCTCGCGCTCGCGAATGCCGACCAGGCTGCGGCCGAACGGCGAGCGCACGACGGTGTACAGGACCAGGAGCGAAACCGCGAAGAAGCCGAACACCACGTAGAAGAACGTCACCTCGTTGGCGAGATCGATGCCAAATTTGGGGCGGTGCTCCAGGTTGATACCGTTGTCGCCGCCGGTGAGCGAATTCCAGCGATAGGCAAGACCCCACACGCATTGGCCGAGCGCCAGCGTGATCATCAAAAAATAGACGCCGGAGGCGCGGATCGCGAGCAGTCCGAATACGGCGGCGAGCGCGGCGCTGCCAAGCATGCCGAGCGCAACCACCAGCAGGAAATCGTAGCCAAGTCCGATGTGATAGCGCGCGGCCAGGATCGCGGTGAGATAAGCGCCGACGCCGAGGTAAGCGGCTTGGCCGAGCGAGGCCAGCCCGGTGAAGCCGAGCAGGAGGTCGAGGCTCATCACCAGGATGGAGAAGGCGAGCGCGCGGGTCGCTAGCAGAATGATGAATGAATTGGTGTCGGGAACGATCACGGCGAGCGCCGCCAGCACCGCGATGACGATCAGGACATTGCTACGCGGACGCGACATGCTCACTCCCGTCCGAACAGCCCGGTCGGCTTCACCGCCAGGATCAAGGCCATCGGCGCATAAAGCGTGAAGTAGGAGATTTCGGGAAACAGCGCTTTGCCGAAATTGTCGGCGAGCCCGACCAAAAGCGCGCCGATCGCGGCGCCGCCCAGGCTGCCCATGCCGCCGATGATCACCACCGCGAACGCGATCGGCAGCATCTCGAAATCGAGGCCGGGATAGACGCCGAGAAAGGCGCCGCCGATGACGCCGCCGAGCGCTGCCAGGAAGGCGCCGAGCGCGAAAATCAGCATCGAGATGTAAGACGTGTCGATGCCGACGCCGCGCGCCATTTGCGCATCGTCAACGGTGGCGCGGATGGTGGCGCCGAGCCGGGTCTTCTCCATGACCAGCCACAGCGTGAGCCCGATGAACAGCGCGACGGCGATCATGAAGATGCGGTAGAGCGGCAGATGAAGGCCGCCGACCACGACGGTTTGCGTGAGTGCTGCCGGCGGATTGATGTCGAACGGGTTGCCGGTCCAGATATCAAGCGCGGCCTGCTGGAACAAAAAGGCGAAGCCGACCGTCAGCAGCACCTGCCGCAATGGATCGAAACCCAGCGGCCTTAAGAACACCCGCTCCATCACCAGCCCGATCAGCGCGACGGTGAGGGCGGCAACCGGGATCGCCAACAGCCAGGAGCCGGTGGTCCAGATCACCGACAAGGCCACATAGCCGCCGAGCAGGAAATACGAGCCATGCGACAGGTTGACGATGCGCATGACGCCGAAAATCAGCGACAGCCCGCTCCCCACCAGGAACAACAACGCGCCGTAGGAAATGCCGTTGAAGGCCTGTATCAGCCAAAACCGCGCATCCACGGCCCCTGTCCCCTTCCCCCGGCTTCCCTTTGACCGCGAGCTTAGCCCAGGTCCGCGGCGATTGGATAGACAAGGTGTCGCGCGAGATTTCAGCGTCCGCCGCCGCGCACGGCAACGCTCACGACACGGCAGCGGCGCGGCCACCGTGTTCCCGGCCGCTGATTTTGTTACTATTGCCGCAGCGAGAACCGGGAGAGCGAACGATGGCCGAGAAGAAGGTGCCGTATCAGGTCGACGGCAGGCAGTTCGAGGGCGTGATCGTCTGCGATGACGGCGTCAAGGCAAAACGCCCGCTGATCTTCATGCAGCCGGACTGGAAAGGCGTCTGTGCCGACACGATCGGGCAGGCCCGCACCGTCGCCGGCAAGGACTATGTGGTGCTGATGGCCGACATGTTCGGCTCGGGCTACGGCCAAAAGCCCAAGACCGTGGACGATCTGCGGGCCGGCATGCTCGCCGTGCACAAAAATCTCCTCTTCACCGTCGCCTGCGGCGGCGCCGCTTACGACGCGCTGCTCGACGAAGCCAACAAGCTCGGCCTCATCGATACCGGAAAGAAGGTCGCGATCGGCTATTGCGCCGGCGGTGGCTATGTCCTCGAACAGGCCCGCGCCGGCGCCGATTTCAAGGCGGTCGTCGTGTTCCACGTCACCAATCCCAATCCGGTGGTGGCCGGCACGCCCTGCAACATCAAGGGCCGCGTGCTGGCGATCCACGGCTCGGCCGATCCGGTGACGCCGAAGCCGATGATGGACGCGTTCGAGGAAGAAATGACCAATGCCAAGATCGATTGGCAGGTGATGATGTTCGGCGGCGCCGTGCATTCGTTCTGCGACCCGACCGTCCACGCCGGCCCGACGCGCTACGACGAAAAGCTCTGCCGCAAATCCTACATGCTGATGCGCGACTTCTTCGCCGAGACGCTGTGATGGCGGCTTCCGACGAGGACAACCGAAAGGAGATCGCCAAATACGAGGCACTGGCCGAGACCGCCTACAACGACATGTACGATGCCCGCTCGCCGGCGGCCTGCTACAGCGATCTCAAGGACTACTTCGCGATGGCGATCGGCGCGGCCGAGCGGGCCGGCTTGCCCGACGAAGCCAAGCGGTTGAATGCGCGGCTCGATCACTGCAAGGAAGTCTATCGCAGCCAGTTTGCTGGCTTCTGATCGCCGGCGCGATTCATTTGCCCTGAGCGTTGCGGCAGCACGCGCTACATGACGTAAAGGCGGTCCGGCAGCGCATTCGGCGAGCCGTCCGGCGGCGCGTGCGCCGCGAGCACGGCGCCGCAGCGCTCGATGGCGGCGATGAAGCCCGCGGCGATGCGGCCGTCGCGCATATGCGCGGTCAGCGCGTCGATGGCGGCCTGCCACTCGGCATTGTGCACTTTCTGCGCGATGCCGTCGTCGGCGATGATGCGCGCGTAATGCTCCGCCAGCGACACGAAGATAAGCACGCCGCAGCGATTCTTGGTATTGGCGATCCGGCGCACGACGAATTGCTCGAGCGCCGCCCGGTGCGCCTGCGCCCGCTGCAGCGGACGTGGAACGAACATCATGCGTAACGGCGTCCATGAGAAAATGACGCCGGCAACGATGAAGACGACAAGCTGCGCCAGAAAAATCTTTTGCACGCTCCAGTGCGTGAAATATATCAGCGGCCAGGGCAAAACCAGCGCCAGCGCGCTCGCCCACAGGATCGGAATATAGGCATAGTCGGAAGAAGAGTGCGCGAGCACGCAGACGATCTGTCCGCAAGTTCGCTTCTCCGCTTCGGCAATGGCGGCCGAGACTGCGGCGTGATCCTCAGGCGTAAGGTGCATCACCAGCCTCCCGACGCGCCGCCGCCGCCCGACGAACCGCCACCGCCGGAGAAACCACCGCCGCTGGAAAATCCGCCGCCGCCGCTCCAATCGGAGCCCGAACTCCAACTCGAGCCGGTGTAAGGCACAAAGACCAGCTGTCCGTTGCGTCTGACGTAGTGACCCGACGGCGTGCCGCGCATCGGCCCAACCATCAACCTGAAAACGAGGATGAAGAACAGGAAAAACATGATTGGGAACAGCGCATTAAAGACCTGGGCCGGGCCATCTTCGCGAACTTCGACCTTCGGCTGCCAATCGGTGGTGTCGCCGTTGAGCACGCTGATGATGCCGTCGACGCCGCGTTCGATGCCGCCGGAATAATCGTTGGCCTTGAACCGCGGCACGATGGCGCTCGAAATGATGACCGACGACAAGGCATCGGTCAGCGTACCTTCAAGCCCGTAGCCGACCTCGATGCGGACTTTGTGCTCGGCAGGCGCGACGAGGAGGAGCACGCCATTGTTCTTTTGCGCCTGGCCGAGTTTCCAGGTGCGGAACAACTGGTTGGCATAGGTCTCGATGTCGCTGCCCTGCAGCGATTTCACCGTGGCGACGACGAGCTGGATGCCGGACTTGTCTTCGAGGTCCTTCAGCTTAGCCTCGACGGCGCTGCGGCTGTCCGCCGACATGACGCCCGCCTGATCGACGACGCGGCCGGTGAGCTGCGGAAAATCCAGCGCGAAGGCCGCCGTGACGAGGCAGCAAACGAACACCATACCTCGCAGCAGCACATTCATGTCAGAGCCCGGCGATCAGAACTTCACCTGCGGTGGCGTTTGCGCGCCTTCGTTCGCGGTAAATTCCGCCATCGGTTTGTTGCCGGCAAACGCCGTCTTTGCCCACAGCACGGTCGGGAAGGTGCGCAGCGCCGTATTATAGGCGCGCACCGCATCGATATAGTCGCGCCGCGCCACCGCAATGCGGTTCTCGGTGCCTTCGAGCTGGGACTGCAGCGCCAGGAAGTTGGCGTTGGATTTCAGGTCGGGATAGTTTTCCGTCACCGCCAAAAGGCGGCCGAGTACGCCGGTCAACTGGTTCTGCGCGTCCTGGAACGCCTTGAGCTTGTCGGGATCGGTCAGGTCGGAAGCGTCGAGCTTGATCTGGGTCGCTTTGGCGCGCGCTTCGACCACTGCGGTCAGCACGTTTTTTTCCTGCGCCGCGTAGCCCTGCACCGTCGCCACCAGATTGGGAATGAGGTCGGAGCGGCGCTGATATTGGTTCTGCACGTCGGCCCAGCGCGCCTTGGCCTGCTCCTCAAGCGTCGGGATGGTGTTGTAGCCGCAGGCCGACAGCGATAGCCCGAGAGCGACAACGGAGAGAACAATGCGAATTCGAGATACGATGCTTGTCACTTCGCTCTCCATTGCTTGTAGCCGCCGTGCCGCGGCGCTCATGATGCGTCGATCGGCTCAGTGCCGGCGATCTCAATGCCGAAGCCGGACAGGCCGACATAGGTCATGCGGCGCGACGAGGTGAGGAGACGTATGGAACTGACGCCGAGATCCTTGAGGATCTGCGCGCCCAGCCCGATCTCGCGCCACTGCCGGGTGCGCGCCTCCTCGGACGCGGTGTCGCCGGATTTCGGGATAGACACGACCGGCACACCGGCGGTGCCGTCGCGCAGCAGCACCAGCACACCGCTGCCCTCGGCCTTGAAACGGGCCAGCGTGCGGTGGATCGGCTTGGCGCCGCCGAACACGTCAGAAATGATGTTGGCGCGATGCAGCCGCGTCAGCACGTTCTTGCCGTCGCCGATGCGGCCGTGGACGAAGGCCATGTGATAGACCGCATCGAACGGCGTCAGAAAGGCGTAGCCGGTCAGCGTGCCGATCTCGGATTCCACCGGAAACTCGCCGGCGCGCTCAATCAGCTTGTCGCGGGTCTGGCGGTAGGCGATCAATTCCGAGATTGAGATGCGCTGCAGTTTGTGCTTCTCGGCAAAGGCGGCAAGCTCGGGGCCGCGCATCACCGTGCCGTCATCGTTCATCAGTTCGGAAAGCAAGCCGACGGGTGACAAGCAGGAAAGCCGGCACAGGTCGACGCAGGCTTCCGTGTGGCCGGAGCGCATCAACACGCCGCCTTCCTTCGCCACCAGCGGAAAGACGTGGCCGGGCCGCACGAAATCCGCAGCGCCGCTATTGCCGTTGGCGAGCGCGCGCACGGTATTGGTGCGCTCTTCCGCGGATATGCCGGTGGAGAGACCGTGGCGGACGTCGACCGAGACGGTGAAAGCCGTGCCGAGCGGCGCATCGTTGAGCGCCACCATCGGGTCGAGGTGCAGCCGGCGCGCCTCCTCGGGCGCCAGCGGCGCGCAGACGATGCCCGACGTATTGCGGATGATGAAGGCCATCTTTTCCGGCGTGCACAGGCTCGCCGCGACGAACAGGTCGCCCTCGTTCTCGCGGTCATCGTCGTCGGCCACGATGAGGATTTCGCCGCGCGCAAAAGCGGCGACGGCAGCCTGGATCCGTTGATGCGCGTCGTCCATTTCGCCCCTAAAGCCCTTGCGACGGCGCAATCAGCGTGGCGCCGAAAACGGCCACGCCGGACTATCTCCGGCCTGGCCGCGCTGACGTAGATAATGATCCGCGATCACGCACGCCACCATGGCCTCGCCGATGGGCACAGCGCGGATGCCGACGCACGGATCGTGGCGGCCCTTAGTCGAGATCTCGGTCTCGCGGCCGTAACGGTCGACGGTACGGCGCGGGGTGAGGATCGAGGACGTCGGCTTGACGGCAAAGCGCGCCACCACCGGCTGCCCGGTCGAAATGCCGCCGAGGATGCCGCCGGCATTGTTGGACAGGAAGATCGGCTTGCCGTCGTTGCCCATGCGCATCTCGTCGCCGTTTTCTTCGCCTGAGAGCTCAGCCGCGCCGAAGCCTGCGCCGATCTCGACGCCCTTGACCGCGTTGATGCCCATCAGCGCCGCGGCCAGGTCGCCGTCGAGCTTGCCGTAGATCGGCGCACCCAGCCCCGCCGGCACGCCGTCGGCGACGATTTCGACCACCGCGCCGACCGACGAGCCGGCTTTGCGCACGCCGTCGAGATAATCGGCAAAGAACGCAGCCTTGTCCGCATCGGGACAGAAGAACGCATTGCGCTCGACTTCGGCCCAGTCCCACTTGGCGGGATCGATACGATGCGGCCCCATCTGCACCAGCGCGCCGCGCACCTGCATCCCGGGCACGATTTTCCGCGCGATGGCGCCGGCCGCCACCCGCGTCGCGGTCTCGCGCGCCGATTGCCGGCCGCCGCCGCGATAATCGCGCAGGCCGTATTTGACGTCGTAAGTGTAGTCGGCGTGACCGGGCCGGTACTTGTCCTTGATGTCGGAATAATCCTTCGAGCGCTGATCGACATTGTCGATGACAAGCGCGATCGGCGTTCCGGTCGTCACCTGTTGTCCGCTCGCTTCGTCGATGAACACGCCGGACAGGATTTTCACGGCGTCCGGCTCCTGGCGCTGGGTGGTGAAGCGCGATTGGCCGGGCCGGCGCTTATCGAGATAGGGCTGGATATCGGCCTCGGTCAGCGCAAGGCGCGGCGGGCAGCCGTCGACCACGCAGCCGATCGCCGGCCCGTGGCTCTCGCCGAAGGTCGTGACCCGGAACATATGGCCGAACGTATTGAACGACATCGTGTGCGACTTGGTGCGCCAATGACGCGGATCGACGCTGAATGGCTTGGAACTGAGCGTGCGGGTTTGGTAGCCCGCGCCTA
>Ga0187890_10000555_pt1 | contig 26361 bp, 23 predicted proteins | sample June2016WEW_21_1_FD_133005 | JGI IMG/M metagenome (GOLD analysis project Ga0187890, IMG submission 133005) | Peatland microbial communities from SPRUCE experiment site at the Marcell Experimental Forest, Minnesota, USA - June2016WEW_21_10 | ecosystem: Environmental > Terrestrial > Soil >... | reverse complement strand
GGCCCGGGGTTGGGACGACGAGCAGTGGGACGCGTCGGCGGCCACGTTGATGGAGCGCGGCTGGCTCGACGAGGACGGGTCGCCCACCGTCTCGGGATCCACCGCCCGTCAGGAGATCGAGGACCTTACCGATCTCCTCGCCGCCGAACCGTGGGAACGCCTGGGCGAGGAGGGCACCGAGGCGCTGCGCGCCATGCTCGCCCCGCTGGCCAAGGCCATCGCCGCCACCGGTGCGGTCCCGGTGCCCAACCCGATCGGCCTCCCGCCCCCGGAGTAGTCCCCGGTCAGTCCCAGATGGCGACGGGGGCCTGGCCCAAGGGGTAATGCCCGGGGAGCAGCCCCTCCGACGTGGCGCGCTCCATGCGGCGGCGCATGCCGTCGGAGAGCGCATCGGCTTTGATCATCTCGATGAACAGGGCCGTGGCGTTCCCCACGTCGAAGAAGTCGCGCTGCCACGACCATTTCCAGTTCCCCGCGTAGCGGAACCAGCTCCCGCCCAGGCCGGCGACGACATACGGCGAGCCGTCGGGCCGGGTGGTGTCGGCGATCTGCTTCCACAGGCCGATGATCTCGCCCTGGTGGGGGTCGATGATCACCTTCTGATACGGGTAGGTCCAGCCGTCGAGGCCGCCCATCTCGAGCCCCAGGGCGATGTCGCGGATGTCGTCGCGCCCCACGACCATGAAGTCCTCGTGCGGCCCGATGTTCCAGCCGTAGGTGGCGTCCTCGGTGTACATCTCCGACATCGGCTTCCAGTCGCCGGCCTCCTGGGCGCGGCGGTTGGTCTCCAACCAGCGCTGCACCATCTCCTCGAGCTCTTCGTACGCGAACGCGGGCACCTCAGTCCTCCTCGATCTTGAGCGCATGGGTGGGACAGAACTTCACGGCCGCCTCCACCTGGGGGCGCAGCTCCTCGGCCGGCGACTCGTCGAGCACCTCGACCACGTTCTTCTTCGACACCGTGAACACCGCCGGGGCCTCGGACTCACACACCCCGTGACCCTGGCACAGGTCGCGGTCGACGGTCACCCTCATAGGGCGACCCTCCGGCGGAAGCGGGCCACACAGGGCTGGGCCAGCTGCACCACCATCTTGGAGTGGTCGTTGCGGTAGGTGTCGGAGTCCTGGGCCAGTTCGAAGTCCCAGTGGCGCAGCAACACCGAGAAGATGGCCTTCAACTGCATCATGGCGAAGGGCGCCCCCACGCAGCGGTGGCGCCCGGCGCCGAAGGGGATCCACGTCCAGGGGTTGGCCCGGTCCTCGGCCCGGGGCTCGAGGTAACGCTCGGGGACGAAGGCGTCGGGGTCGGGGAAGTCCTCGGGGATGCGGTTCGACACCGCCGGGCTCGCCCCCACGAGCTTGCCGGGCGCCACCGCGTACCCCTGCACTTCGAGCTCCTCCTTGACGACGCGCAGCACCAGGATGAGCGGGGGGTGCAGGCGCAGCGCCTCCTTGATGGCCGACTCCAGGCGGGGCATGGCCCGCAGCGCCTGGTAGCTGACCTCCTCGCCATGAGCGTAGAGCTCGTCGAGCTCGGTCCGCACCGCGGCGAGCTCTTCGGGATGGCGCAACAGCTCGATGAGCGTCCACGCCGCCGTGCCCGAGGTGGTGTGGTGGCCGGCGAACATCATGGAGATGAACATGCCCGTCACGATGTCGGTACTGAACTTCGGCGTGCCGTCCGCTTCGCGGATCGACATCAACACGTCGAGCAGGTCGCGGTCGTCTTCGGTGGCGGGAGGCCCTTGTTCCCGGCGGTCCATGATCCCCTGCACCAGGTCGACGAGCCCGAGCCGTGCCTCGTCGCGGCGGCGGAAGCTCTCGATGGGCGCGTAGGGGTCGACATAGGCGATGGCGTCGGTGCCCTGCTCGAGGTCGTGGTAGAGCTCGGCGAAGCGGCGGTCGAGCTCGTGGCGGAACTTCTTCCCGATGAGACAGGCCGAGGACGTGTAGATGGTGAGCTCGGCGAACCAGTCGAGAAGGTCGATGGTGCCCTCCTCGCCCCAGGTCCCCACCATGCCCTCGACCTCGTCCGCGATGGTCGCGGCGTGGCCCCGCATGAACTTGTCGCGCAGGGCCTGGTTGTGGAGCATCTCGCGCCGGCGCTCGGGGGGGGCGTCGAACACCACGCCCTCGCCGAAGATCGGGGTCATGAAGGGGTACGCCTCGGCCTGGTCGAGCACCTCTTCCGGAGCGCGGAAGAACAGCTCGTTGGCCTGCGCCCCGGTGAGCAGCACCACGTCGCGATCGGCCAGCCGGAACTGGCCCACGTCGCCGCACTCGTCGCGCACCCGCCGCATGAGCGCGATGGGGTCGACGCGCAGCTCCTCGAGATGCCCGTGCTCGCCTTCTCCGCCCGAGACCTGGGGCGGTTCGCGCAGTCCGATGTCGACGGTCATGGTGTGCCTCCTGTGCTGCGGTGGTCCGACGCATGGTCCGGTGCATGGTCCGATGGGGCCCCGTCGGTGCGGACGGGAGCCTCGGGCTGGACCTCGATCATGGGGAGGTGGGTCCCGGGCGGGGTCGACACCGCGGCGAGCACCGCGGCGGCGACGGCGGGGGGCCGCAGGAAGTGGCTGTGGCGGGCCGCCCCGAACCGGGCCCACTCCACGAGCGCCTCGGCGGTGGTGTCGGGTCCCCAGTCGGTGCCCATCTCGGTGAGGGTCTGACCGGGCTGGACGATGGTGGCGCGCACCCCGGTGCCTTCGAGCTCCAGTTGCATGGCCCGGACCAGCCCCTCCAGTCCCCATTTCGACGCCGTGTAGGCCGCCATGAGGGGCCGGGGCAGGCGCAGGATGTCGGAGCTGACGAACACGAGGTCGCCGTGGTGGCGCTGCGCCATGGCGGGGGCGAACGCGGCGACCAGGCGGTGGGCCCCCAGGAGGTTGACCTCCACGGTGTGGGCGAAATCCTTGGGGGCCGTGCCCAGCGCGGTGCCGGGCTCGGCGTGCCCGGCGCTCGACACCATGATGTCGACGGGGCCCACGGCGTCGAACGCGGCGGCGGCGAATTCCTCGACCGAGGCCGCCTCGGCCAGGTCGAGTCGGTGCGCGTGGGCCTCTCCACCGGCGGCCCGGATCCCCTCCGCCACCGCTTCGCACTGCTCGACCCGGCGGGCGCCGAGCACCACGGGGTGTCCCGCTTCGGCCAAGGCCGCGGCGGTGGCGGCGCCGATCCCCGAGGACGCGCCCGCCACCACCGATCCTCGGCGGGGGGGGTGGGCGACGAATCGGGACCGGGGCACGGACGAGATCCTCTCTCAGCGCGCCGTGACGGAGGTGGGGAGGCTGGCGAACCCCCGGACGTTGATGGAGTGGACCCGGCGGGCCCGCTCGGCGTCGATGTCGTAGTCGGCCACGCGGGCCACGAGCTCCTCGAGCATCACGCGCGCCTCGAGTCGGGCCAGAGGAGCACCCAGGCAGAAATGGCGGCCGCCGCCGAAGCTGATGAGCTTGGAGGTGTCGCGGTCGAGGTCGTAGCGGTCGGGGTCCTCGAACACCGCACCGTCGCGGTTGGCCGACCCGATGAGCAGCAGCACGCGCTCCCCGTCACCGATCACCGTCCCCAGCAGCTCCACCTCGCCGGTGGTGACGCGCAGCAGCATCTGGGAGGAGGTGTCGTAGCGCAGGGTCTCCTCCACCCACTGCGGGGCGCGCCCGGGGTCGCCGAGGGCCTTGGCCTTCTGGTCGGGGAACCGCCACGCCCAGAACCAGGCGTTGGCGAGGAGCTTGGTGGTGGTCTCGTTCCCCGCCACCACCATCAGGAAGAGAAAGGAGATGATCTCGTCGTCGCTCAGCCGGTCGCCGTGGGGCACAGCGTCGACCCCTTCGTCGACCACGGCGTCGATCAACCCCGACGTGAGGTCGTCACGTCGCGACGCGCGTCGCTCGGCCACCATGTCGGCGAAGTAGCCCGCCAACACCAGGGCGGCCTCCATCCCCTCTCGGGGGACGTCGAAGACTCCTTCCTCACGGTGCACGAGCAGGTCGGCCAGGCGGCGGACCTCGGCCCGGTCCGAGGCGGGGACGCCGATCATCTGTGAGATCACGTCCATGGGGAGCTTCCCGGCCACGTCCCCGACCATGTCGAAGGTGCCCATGGCCATCGCGGCGTCGAGGTAGTCGACGGCCAGGGCGCGGATCTCGGGTTCGAGCCCGGCCACCCGCCGGGTCGTGAAGGCCTTGGAGACGAGCGACCGCATGCGGGTGTGGCGGGGTGGGTCCATGGCCAGGAAGGACATGGACTTATGGGCGTGGGGCCCGTAGGCGGCGGGGTCGAGTGTCACGCCGAAGCGGTTCGAGAGATGGGCGGGGTCGCGGAAGGCGGCCAGGACATCGGCGTGGCGCGACAGGGCCCAGAAGTCGAACTCGTCGTTGCGGTAGAGCGGCGCCTCGGCCCGCAGCCGGGCGTAGGTCGGATAGGGGTTCTCGTGGACCGAGTAGTCGTAGGGGCTGTAGCGGACCCCGGCATCGGAGCCGGGCACGATGCCGACGCCGGCGTCGGTCACGGCGATCCTCCCAGCACCAGTCGGGCCGTGTCGGCCAGGGCCTCGGGCACGTCCTCGAAGTGGATGTGGCCCATGCCGGCCCACAGCATGGCCCCGCTGTAGGCGAGGTCGAGGCTGCGCAGCACCGCTTCGTCGGCCCGGTCTCCCAGCGCCGCCTTCAGGCGCTCGTGCAGGGTGGCGCCGAACAGGACGCGCAGCGCCTGGACCTCGGGACCGCTCCCGAGCAGGGCCGTGGTGCACGCCGCCGCCAGGGTGGGGTCATCGGCCATGAAGAGGCCGAGCACCCGCAGCTCGACGATGGCCCGCTCCACGGCGGTGGCCCCCTCGTCGACGTCGGGGACCGGGAGCGCCTGCATGCGGCGCCAGAGCACCTCGGCCAGCAGGTGGTCTTTCGAGGCGAAGTAGGTGTAGGCCGTGGCCGGCGCCACCCCGGCCCGGCGGGCCACGGTGCGGACGGTGATGCCGTCGTAGCCGCGCTCGCGCGCCTCGTCGGCGGCCGCCTCCACGAGCTGCTCGACCACGGCGACCTGGCGCACCGTGAGGCGTCGGCGCGACGCTTCTGCCGCCGACACGGTCATCGGGGCCTCGGTCACGGCCCCTTCGGTCAGACGTGCCTCGGTCATCGGCGCCTCGGTCATCGGCGCCTCGGTCACGGGCGGGCCCGGCCGATCTCGACGTCGGTCACGGTGCGGTCCCTGGTGTCGAATTCGGGCGGTACGTGGGGCGTGCCGTCGCGCATGGGGGGGAAGCGGAAGGTCGCCGCGGTGGTGTGGCGGGTCATGGTGGTGATGTCGGCCACGGGGAGGACCTCGGTGTCGTCGTCGATGACGACCTCCCAGCGGCAATGGGGCACGCGGTCCTTGGGGACGCGCGGGGGGCGGTGGACGGCGCGCACCCGGGCCTTGGGGTTCACGGCCTGGGCGGTGACGTCGAAGGTGCCGTCCTCGATGGTGTGGCACATGCCCGTGACCATCTTGTCGCCCCAGGGTTCGACGTCCATGAGCGCTCCGCAGCTGCGGAGCTCGAAGTAGCCGTGGTGGTCGTCCTCCACCACGTAGTGGACGTCCATGTAGTGGTGGGGGAAGCCCGGGTCGAGCTGGAGGACCTTGAAGATGGCTTCGATGCCGTCGCCCTCGATGCCCATGACCTCGCGCAGGCGCTCGCCGTAGATGGGGCTCGCCCCGGCCCACTCCTCGATGGCGAGCTCGTTCACCACGTCGGCGCCGTAGCGGATGCCGATGGCCGCGCACATGGAGCGGTCGAGGAGGTGGACGATGAGGGCGTACTCGCGCGCCAGACGGACCAGGGCCTCCTTGGACAGGTCCTCGTAGCGGAAGTCAGGATCGAAGGGACCCGAGTAGTCATTGCGGTCGGCCATAGCGTCAGACTACGTTCCAGACACCTGTCTGGCTAGAGGGGAATCATGGGAATGCGGAGACGGTCTCGAAGGGGTGGAAACCGGTGACCACCGTCGGGGTGATCGGGCTCGGCGACATCGGCCGGGGCGTGGCCGAGGCCGTGGCGCGGGCCGGGCTCCCCCTCGTGGTATGTGACCTCCGGGCCGAGGTCACGGCCCCCTTCGCGGCAAGAGCCCACGTCGCCGGCAGTCCTTCGGAGCTCGGGGCCCGGGCCGACGTGGTGGTGGTGGCCGTGGTGAACGACCATCAGGTCCTGGCCGTGTTGGACGGGGAGGAAGGCGCGCTGGCCGGGGCGGCGCCCGGATCCGTGGTGGTGATACTGAGCACCGTGTCGCCCGGCACCGTCGAGGTGGCGGCGGGGTTGGCGGCGCGCCGAGACGTCGACGTCGTCGACTGCGGGGTGAGCGGCGGCCCCCAGGCTTCGGCCGAGGGCACCCTCGTGGCCATGGTGGGCGGGGAGGCGGCGGTGATCGAGCGGGTGCGGCCCGTCCTGCGCGCCTTCACCTCCTTGGTGGTGCACATGGGCCCTCTCGGTGCCGGCCTCAAGGCCAAACTGGCCCGCAACCTCGTGCAGTACGGGTCGTGGTTGGCGGCCTACGAGGCCCAGGTGCTGGCCGAGGCGGCCGGGATCGAGCTGGCCAAGTTGGCCGAGGTGATCAGGGAGAGCGACAAGTTGATCGGCGGCGCCTCGCGGCTCATGTTCCGCGACACCGTCGCCCCCCTGCCCCCCGACAGCCACCCCGCCATCGTCGACGCCATGGGGGCGGGCGCCGCCCTGGCCCACAAGGACCTCAAGGCCGCCCTCGAGCTGGCCCGGACACTGCACATCGAGCTCCCTCTGGCCCAGATGACCGACGATCGTTGCGATGACGTGTTCGGGCTCGGGTCATGAGAGCGTCCTTCGGCGAAGAGCGGTTGCTCATCGACGGCGCCCTGGTGGCGTCGTCGACGGGAGCGGTGTTCGAGACCGCCAACCCCGCCACCGAGGAGGTGCTGGGCGTGGCCGCCGACGCGTCTGAAGGAGACGCCGAGCGCGCCCTGGCCGCGGCCCGGCGGGCCTTCGACTCCACGACGTGGTCCACCGATGTGGCCTTTCGGGTTCGGTGCCTGCGCCAACTGCAGGCGGCCATGCGGTCCCACGCCGAGGAGCTCCGGGCCATGACCATCGCCGAGACGGGGTCGCCGGTGTTCATGACCCGGTCGGCGCAGCTCGACGACCCCGTGGAGTCTTTGGGATGGGTCGCCGATCTGGCCGAGTCTTATGAGTGGGTAACCGACCTGGGCAAGGCGGAGCCCTTGGGGATGCCGGCCCGACGGTGGGTACATCGGGAGGCCGCCGGCGTGGTGGCCGCCATCACGCCCTGGAACGTCCCGCATCAGATCAACCTGGCCAAGCTCGGTCCCGCCCTCGCGGCGGGCAACACCGTGATCCTCAAGCCCGCCCCCGACACCCCGTGGTGCGCCACGGTGCTGGGGCGGCTCATCGCCGAGGAGACCGACATCCCCGCCGGCGTTGTCAACATCGTGCCCTCGTCGGAACCCGCCTTCGGCGCCAGGTTCGTCACCGACCCCCGGGTCGACCAGGTGAGCTTCACGGGATCGACCGCCACCGGTCGCACCGTGATGGCCCAGGCCGCGGGCACGCTCAAGCGTGTCTTCCTCGAGCTCGGCGGCAAGTCGGCCTTCGTGGTGCTCGACGACGCCGATCTGCGCGGCGCTTGTGGCGTGGCCGCCTTCACCGTGTGCGTGCACGCCGGGCAGGGCTGCGCCATCACCACCCGGCTCCTGGTCCCCCGGGCGCAGTTCGACGCCGCGGTCGATGTCACCGCCGATGCGCTGGGCAAGCTGCGGGCCGGGGACCCCACCGACCCCGGCACCATCTGCGGGCCGCTCATCAACGCCCGGCAGCGGGACCGGGTCGAGAGGTACATCGCCATGGCCCGCGACGAGGGCGGGGAGATCGTGACGGGTGGGGGCCGTCCCCCCGGTCGGGACAAGGGGTTCTTCATCGATCCCACCCTCATCGTCGGGATCGGCAACGATTCCCCCGTGGCCCAACAGGAGATCTTCGGTCCCGTCCTCGTCCTTGTGCCCCACGACGGCGACGACGACGCCGTGGCGATCGCCAACGATTCGCCCTACGGGCTGTCGGGGTCGGTGTGGTCGGGAGACAGAGACCGCGCCATGGCCGTGGCCGGGCGGTTGCGGACCGGCACGGTGGGCGTGAACGGGGGTGTGTGGTATAGCCCCGACGTGCCCTTCGGCGGCTACAAGCAGTCGGGGATCGGGCGGGAGATGGGCGTGGCGGGTTTCGAGGAGTACCTCGAGACCAAGGTCGTGGCGGAGCCGGCATGACCACGGAGCGTCGGCCGCCCAAGCCCGACCGGGCCAAGGGCCGGGCCAAGATGCAGGAGGTCTACAACTTCACCGTCGACCCCGACGACGTGCCCGGTGACTTCGTGGCCTACACCGTGGACAATCTGTTCGGCGACGTGTGGTGCCGGCCCGGGTTGTCGGTGTTCCAGCGTCGCCTCATGACCATCGGGGTGCTGGCTGCGCTCGGGAAGGCCGAGCTCCTCGACGTCCAGTTCCAGAGCGCGCTCACCAACGGCGAGCTCGACGAGGACCAGGTGCGGGAGATCGTGATCCACCTGACCCACTACGTGGGTTGGCCCCTGGCCACCGACATCAGCGGGTCGGCCGAGCGGGTCATCGCCCGGTGGCGCGCCGCCCAGGAGAACGCCCCGGAGGACCCGGCGAGGTGACGACCTACGACTTCGCCGGCAAGGTCGCCGTGGTCACCGGGGCGGGCCGGGGCATCGGGCGCGCCTACGCCGAGGGCCTCGCCGGGGCGGGGGCGTCGGTGGTCGTGGCCGACATCGCCGAGGCCACCGCCGAGGAGACCGCCGAGGCCATCAACGCCGGGGGCGGGATCGCGGTGGCGGTCGGTGTCGACATCGCCGATCACGACTCGGTGGCCGCCATGGCCGAGGCCGCCGCCATGCGGTTCGGGGGGATCGATCTGCTCGTCAACAACGCGGCCATCTTCGGGGGGATGAAGCTCGATTTCCTCCTCACCGTGGACTGGGACTACTTGAAGCGCTTCCTCGAGGTGAACCTCATGGGCGCGCTGGTGTGCATCCGGGCGTGCTACCCGTCGATGGCCGAGCGGGGCGGGGGGGCCATCGTCAACCAGTCCTCCACCGCCGCCTACCTCTACGCCGGGTACTACGGCTGGGCCAAGGCGGGCATCAACTCCCTCACCCAGCAGCTCGCCCACGAGCTCGGGTCGATGAAGATCAGGGTGAACGCCATCGCCCCGGGGCCCACCGACACCGAGGCGGCCCGCTCGGTGGTGCCCGACGACTACATGAAGCAGCTGGTGGGCTCGCTGGCGCTCAAACGCCAGGGCACCCCCGACGACCTGGTGGGGATGTGCCTGTTCCTCCTGTCCGACGAGGCCAAGTGGGTCACCGGGCACGTGTTCAACGTCGACGGCGGTCAGGTCATGCGCTCGTGACCGGTGACCGAGGCGATGGGGTGGCGCCCATCGTGGTGATCGAGGAGATCGACGACGGGGCGGTGCGCGTCATCCGGTTCAACCGGCCCGAGGCCCGCAACGCCTTCAACTTCGCCCTCTATGACGCCGTGACCGATGCGCTCGTCGACGCCGCCCGGGCAGACCCGTGCCACGTGGCGGTGCTGACGGGAACCGGGTCGAGCTTCAGCGCCGGCCAGGACCTGAAGGAGATGGCGGCCCTCGTCACCGGAGAGGCGTCGCCCGAGGCGGCCAAGGGTTTCCGGGGACTTCTCGACGCGGTGCAGTCCTTCGAGAAGCCGCTGCTGGCCGCGGTCAACGGGGTCGGGGTGGGGCTCGGGTTCACGCTGCTTCCCCATTGCGACCTCGTGTTCATGGCCGACGATGCCCGGCTCCGGGTTCCCTTCGCCGAGCTCGGTGTGCCGCCCGAGGCGGCCAGCAGTTACATGTTCCCGAGGACGATGGGGTGGCAGCGAGCCGCCCGGCTGCTCTTCACCGGGGCGTGGATGAGCGCGCCCGAGGCCGTCGAGGCGGGGCTGGCCCTGGCACAGTTCCCGGCCGAGTCGCTCATGGGGGAGACCCTGGCCGTGGCCCGCACCATCGCGGCGATGCCCCTCGGTGCCCTCATGGCGAGCAAGCGGCTGTTGCTGGCCACCCGGAACCCCGAGGTGACCGCGGCCCGCGAACGCGAGGACGCCGGGTTCGTCGAGCTGTTGGGGTCGGCTGCCAACCTGGCTGCGCTGGAGCGCTTCGGGACCAGCCCCGGCCGGTAGCGGCCGGGGGCGCCGCCTTTCTGAGGCCAGATAGGATGACCGGCTGTCTCTGGAGCGGACCGAATCGCCCGGTCCGGGGTGATGATCGGCGCTTGTAGCTCAATTGGATAGAGCACCTGACTACGGATCAGGAGGTTGGGGGTTCGAGTCCCTCCAAGCGCGCTAGAAAGCGCAGGTGAGCGGCGGGCGCGAATTGGTTGTCGAATCAACCAGCAACATCTCGAGAGGCGATAACGCAGCGAGATTGCGAAAGGCCAGCTCAAGGAGCAGAAATTCCGGCTGGATTACCGGGAAGGCCAACATCTTCCCGGCCAATTGCGGACCCGTGGCACGGGCAGGGCGCCACCGCTCCAACGCTCCAACGCTTTCCTGACATAGGCGACGAGCGGAACCTCGCCATTCACCGCGCCGGTGGAGTCGATCGTCACACAGACGGGGCAGGATTCCGGGGTGATCGTTCTCCACGCCGTGTGGATGACCTCTGTCGGCCGTCTCGCCTTGTGGGCCGAGGAAGGTGGTCGGCCCCGAACCGGTCCGGTTCGTCGTGGGCGCCCGCCTCGACGCCCGAGCCCGAGGCCCCACCCCTTTGCCCTCGACGCCGATGGCATCCGACGAGCTGCCACCGAGTTTGGGGGACCCGTGGCTGTAAGGCTGTCCGATGCGGCGGAGGTCGAACTCATGCTCAGGCTGCCCGCCGCGGTTGGAGGGCCGCTCGGTTCACCTTGGCTCGATGCCGAATCCTCGGACCCCGTGTTCGAGGGCCCAGTTGTCCCGCGGGATCTCGCCGTGTGGTCCGCCCCGGGCCTGGTTCTCGACTGGCCGGATGTCTGGGCGGTCCTCTCGAAGATGGCGACGGCTGCGGGCAACCCCATTGACCCTTCGACCACCGACGCGGCCAGTATCGCCCTCGCCACCGACTTCCGATTCGCCGCCCTGGCGGCGGACATGATCCTGGAGCTGACCACCCGGGGACGGGTGATCCCCACGCTCGATCTCACCGCCGAAGGATGGAGGGCCAACTGGCGTCCGCTCATCGACGAGAACGACCGTGGTCGGATCGAGGGGCTGCGGTGGGCCATTCCTTTATCGTTCTCCGCCGCGGCCACCCGCCCCGAGGAACACGGTGACCGCCGATGGGAGCCCGAGCCGGAGACACCCGACGGGGCCCTCCGCTCGTTCATGTGGGGCCTCACCGATGCGATGGTTCGGCAGTTCGCGCCCGATCGACCACGCGGTGACCGACGACGCCGACTGAGGACACCGGGTGCCGTCGACGCCTGGCTGGCCGCCCTGATCTCCTCGGACGGAACCGTGGAGGCCGACGGCGCCGAGCTCACCGTGCTCGCCGAGAGACTGCGCACCTGGCAAGCCACGGCGGGCACGCTTTCGGAACCGGTGCGGACCTGCTTCCGCATCGTGCCCCCCGCCGACGATGTCGAGGATCTCGCCGCGGCGGGGGATGGTGACTCCGAAAGGACCCGTCGCCGTCGGAAGGTTCAGCCCGAGCGCAAAGACGAATGGCGGATCGAGTTCGCACTGCAGGCCGTGGACGATCCGAGTTTGCTCGTCTCGGCGGCGACGGTGTGGAGCGACGGTCCTGAGCTCACCGTCCTGGAGCGTCACGTGGAGCACCCCGATGAGTGTCTGCTCCGGGGATTGGGCCGGGCCGCTCGGCTCGTCCCCTCGCTCATCCCGGCCCTGTCCGAGATGACACCCTGCGATCAGGTGACCGACGCCGCAGGCGTCCTCGCCTTCCTTCGCGACAGTGCCGGGATACTCGAAGAGGCCGGATTCGGGGTGCAGGCGCCGCCCTGGTGGCATTCTTCGAGATCACGCCTGGGTCTTCGACTCAAAGCCCGGACGGGTTCCAAGACCGCCGGCTCCTCGGGCACCATCGGGCTCGAAGGTATCTGTGACATCCGATGGGAGGTGGTACTCGGGGACGAAAAGCTCGGGATCTCGGAGTTACGTCAACTGGCGCGCCTCAAGCAGCCGCTCGTCCGGCTGCGCGGGCACTGGGTGGAGCTGCACCAGGAGGATCTCGGTGCCGCCATCGAGGCGGTCGAAAGGCGAGGGGCGAGGACAGCTCACATGACGGCGGGCGCGGTTCTGCGCACGGCTCTGGGACTCGAGCAGGCGACGGGCAGCCTGCCGATTGTCGCAGTGGAAGCGGACGGGTGGCTCGGGGATCTTCTCGCCGGAGCCGACGACCGACGTCTCGCAGCGATCCCCACGCCCGACGGCTTTGCCGGTGCATTGCGCCCTTACCAGGAACGCGGGCTCGGGTGGCTCGCCTTTCTCGGTGGGCTCGGTCTCGGGGCCTGCCTCGCCGACGACATGGGTCTCGGAAAGACGGCCCAGCTCCTGGCGCTGCTGGTCGAGGAGCGCGCCCGTGCAGCCGAGGCACCGGCGGACCGGGGGGGCACCACGAGGTCGGTGGGCCCGACGCTCGTGCTGTGTCCCGTGTCGGTGTTGGGCAACTGGCAGCGCGAGGCCGCCCGTTTCACCCCGAAACTCGCGGTCTATGTCCACCACGGACCCGATCGACTCGACGGGAAGTCCTTCGTCGGGCGTGCCGCCACGGTGGATGTGGTGTTGTCCACCTACGGGCTGGCCGCCCGCGACCAGCAGCTGCTGGCGCAGGTGTCGTGGCGACGGGTCGCGCTCGACGAAGCGCAGCAGATCAAGCACAGCTCGACCCGAACGACTCAGAGCGTTCGGGCGATCCCTTCCGAGCAGCGTGTTGCCATGACCGGCACGCCAGTGGAGAACCGCTTGTCCGAGCTGTGGTCGATCATGCAGTTCCTCAACCCGGGCATGCTGGGGTCGGAGAAGGCCTTCCGGGATCGGTTCGCCATCCCGATCGAGCGCGATCGTGACGACGAGGCCGCAGCCCGCCTCCGCCGGATCACGGGCCCTTTCGTGCTTCGTCGTTTGAAGACGGACCGGTCGATCATCGCGGATCTCCCCGACAAGCTCGAGATGAAGGAGTTCTGCACCCTGACGCGCGAGCAGGCCACCCTCTATCAGGCCGTCGTCGATGACATGCTGGCCCGGATCGAGGTGGCCGAGGGCATCGAACGCCGTGGGCTGGTCCTCGCCACCATGACGAAGCTCAAGCAGGTGTGCAACCATCCCGCACATTTCCTGGGCGACGGATCGGTACTCGCGGGTCGGTCGGGGAAGCTGGCACGCCTCGTCGAGGTGCTGGAGGAAGCCGCGACCGAGGGTGACCGCTCCCTCGTGTTCACCCAATTCACGCAGATGGGAGACATCCTTGAACGGCATCTCCGCAAACGACTGGGTTGCGACATCCTGTGGCTCCATGGCGGGGTGTCGAAGAAGGCGCGGGACGCGATGGTGGGGCAGTTCCAAGACGCCACCGGCTCTGCGGTGTTCCTACTTTCGCTCAAGGCGGGTGGCACTGGCCTGAACCTGACGGCGGCCACCAACGTCGTGCACTACGACCGGTGGTGGAACCCGGCAGTTGAGGACCAGGCGACCGATCGGGCCTTCCGGATCGGACAGAGACGCAATGTGCAGGTGCGCAAGTTCGTGTGCGGGGGGACCATCGAGGAGCGGATCGACGCCATGATCGAAGCGAAGCGAGCCCTCGCCGACCGCATCGTCGGCTCGGGTGAGGGCTGGCTGACCGAAGTGTCCACCGAGCAGCTGCGCGAGATCGTCGCCCTGTCGGCCGACGCGGTGGGGGAGGACTGATGCCGGGCCGCCGCCCGTCGTCCCGTGGTGCGGGTCGGTCCGGGCCACCCCCCGCCGGGTGGTGGCCCCCGCCGTCAACCCCGATCGCGGTCGAGGGTGGCCTCCAAGCACGAAGTAAACGGGGGCCCATCGGCGACACCTGGTGGTCGCAGCGCTTCATCACGGTGCTTGAGAGCTTCGGCATCGGCAGCCGCCTCCAGCGCGGCAAACGGTACGCCCGGTCCGGCCAGGTGCTCACCATGGAGATCGCCGCCGGCCAGGTGAAGGCTTCGGTGCAGGGTTCCAGGGCCAAGCCCTACCGGGTCTTCATCGAGAACGAGGTGCTGAGTACCGCCGATTGGGAGGCCATCGAGTCCGCGATGGCGTCGAGCGCGGTCTTCGGCGCCAGGCTGCTGGCGAACGAGATGCCTGAGGAGATCGAAGAGGCATTCAGCGACTCGTCGACATCACTGTTCCCGGTCTCTGCGGGCGAACTCGACTCGGCCTGTTCGTGTCCGGACTGGGAGAACCCGTGCAAACACATCGCCGCCGTCTACTACCTTCTCGCCGAGGCCTTTGACCGCGATCCATTTCTGATCTTCGCCTGGCGGGGCCGGACCAAGGAGGAACTGCTCGACAGTCTGCGGGCCCGCCGTCGCGGCTCCCGCCCGCAGGGTGGCCCTGAATCGCGTGTCGTGACCGAACCTTCCGATGCCGGACCGTTCGGTTGGCCGATGGCCGATCCCGATCGAATCGCCCGGACGCGGGCGTCTATGCACATGAGCTGGTGGGGAGTCGGCACCGACCTTGGGATCATCGAGATTCGACACCGGCTGGCCGTCGCGCCCGATCTCGTCCTGCGCCAACTCGACCCAGAGCCCCTGGCCGCCGACGGGGAGCGGGTCACCGATGCGCTCAGCGGGCTGTATGAGGCAATCACGGCGGGCTCCGCCGCCCTCGCCCTCGAAGAGGACCCGGAGTAGCCGATCCTTGGAGACGATCGGTTCGCTGGTCCTTTGACCAGGAACCGGGTGGCGGCGGGACGGAGGGAAACCAACTCACAGAACCCCATAAACCTACTAATTATTGCCAATCTTGGTAGGATTGTGGGATTCCATGAGGAGCTTCCAACACCCCCAGACCCTCGACCCCGTTCCTGGCGATGTCGTTGCCACCCTGCGACGGATCGACCGAGCCGCCGGTGCGGAAGGCCGTTACGCGGACCAATTGCCACGGCTTCTCGACGCCCTGCGAGAGCAGGCCCGCGTCGAGTCCATTACCGCGTCGAGCGCAATCGAAGGCGTCGTCGTCGAAGATGCCCGGGTTCCCAAACTCGTCTCCGGGGTGCCAGGGGGGTTCCGCAATCGCAGCGAGGCCGAGTTCGCCGGATACTCCGGCGCCCTCGACTACCTCCATCAAGAGGACCCAGGAGAGCTGAGCGTCGGGCTCATTCTGCATCTACACCGGCTCCTGTTCTCCTTCACCGAAGGAGGAGGCGGCTCCTTCAAGAAGGACGACAATCTCGTCGTCGACCGCTTGCCGGACGGGTCTCGCGAGGTCCGCTTCCAGCCGGTCAGTGCGGCTGAGACCCCGTTCTTCATGGAAGAGCTGGTTGCCCGCAGCCTCGCTGCTCTGCAGAGGGCCGGGTCGCACCCGTTGATCATTACCGCCGCGTTCGCCCTGGACCTCCTCTGTATTCACCCATTCTCAGACGGCAACGGCCGCGTGGCGCGCCTTGCCACGTCGTACCTGATGAACCGAACCGGTTACAGTGTTGGCCGCTACGTCAGCTTGGAGCAGCTGATCTACGACACGAAAGATGATTACTACCGCGCTCTCGGCGCATCCACCGTCGGCTGGTTTGATGACGGGCACCACGATGTATGGCCGTGGGCTCGTTACCTCCTCGAGCAGGTCGGCGAAGCGTATGGCCGATTCGAGGAGCGGATTGCCGTTGGCACCGCGGGGGCGACTAAGCAGGACCGAGTACGCGATTTCGTCCTCCTACACGCTCCCGCCACGTTCACCATCGCTGAAGTACGTCGAGCCGTTCCGGGCGTGAGTGACAACACGATTCGGATAGTCCTCGGCGAGCTCAAGGAGAAAGGCCGTATCACCAACGACGGCTCTGGCCGTGGCGCTGCCTGGCGGCGGCTCTGAATTCGACGGTTAGACCGGAAGGTTCGCCGCCTCACGCTTGCCGGCGGGATCGTGCGGAAGCCCGGAAAAGCCAACACGCGAGCCAACAATCGGATCCCAACCCGTTATACGACGTGTCACGTCCATCAGGGCTCTCGATGAGACGCGGTCACTGAGCAGGAATTCCGCGCTGCCGTGAGACGTGATCGGACGCCACCCTCGCGGGCGGGCGGGTCTCCTCAGATGTCATGCGCGCAGCAGCCCTTCACGTGTGCGGCTATCTGGGGTATCGACCCAAACGGCGTTCGGTCTTTAGAACCGATTGCCGTCCTGTCCCAGGTGAGAACGAGCCCTCGCCTCGGGATCGAGGGGGTACGTGATCGGTCCCCCCGGGGGGTGCTGTCGGTTCGATGACCCGCCGCCGATTTGGGACTGGATCGTCGTGTTCCGCCGGGTGTCGACGAAGTAGTCAGTTCCTCGATTGGGAGGCTGGAGTTACTCGCTCATAAGGCTTCGACCACACCGTCTGGACCAGCCGCTACGGCGTTCGTCTCCACGGGGTGAATGCAGCCTCTGCCGGTTGGCCGTCGAGCCACCGGTCGCTGAAAGACTCGGGGCATCGTCGATCTGGTTCACGGGCTCGATAAGAGGGTGGTGGCCGAGGGCGTGGAGACGGACGACGGCTTGGCGTTTCTCCTCGGTGTTGGCTGCGACGTGGGCCGGGGCTACCACTGGAGCCGAGCGCTGCCTGCCCCCGACCTCACGGTGTGGCTCGAGGAGTATCACCGGCTCGGCGTCCTCGGCCAAGGTCTCACCGTGAGTCCATGACCTGACGTGGGTGCTCCTCTCGACGTCAGTCGAGGCAAACGCCGTCGGATTCGTCGGAAACGGAGAACTCAGGGGTCAAGCGCCTCCAGTGTCATTTCGCATCGAACCAGGCAGCATCGGTCTGCGTCGTGAATATGGAGCAGTCGCTCCGGGGACACCGGTGGAGCGGGATCGGTGTGTATCGCCCGGTCCAAGGCATACAGGAATCACACGGCATCGCCTTGTTGTCGGCACATGCTCCTGATCGGGGTGTCGGCGGCGCGTTCGTCAGGGGGGACTCACACGTCTCACTCGATAGTCAGCCAAGGCTCCGAAGACCTTGCGGTGCACAGGCTGGAGCAACTTCCAATAGAAGAAGCCCGGAACTCCGAGCGGGCGAAATGCCCCAACCTGAACAAGGGCACCCGGGCTGCACTGGTAGCCGAACCAGGCCTCTCCGAAGAACCAGGAGCTGGCGCGCAATATCAGCATCCCGGGGTCGCGTCGCGTCACGTGCCACCAGTCGACCTTTTGGCCCTCGACGAGCGCAGGGGGGGCGCTGAGGGTCCACCGTTCCCCGACGAGGCGACCGAGCATGGCTCGCACCCGCCAGGCGAACGTGAGGCCGTACCAGCCATAGCTGCCACCGATGCGGTCGAGGTCCGCATCGAGGTGCACCGCCGCTTCGTCCGAGAGCGGAGCCGATACCCGGACGGTGTAGACACCATCGCAGAGCCCGTTCTCGCGACTCAAAAGCTCGTGGTCGAGAGCCTTCGCCTGGTCATCGAGGGCGGCCGAGAGCCCGTCGGCCAGCCCGGCTGGCTCGAATGCGAAGGCGACATCGGTTCGCGCCCGATCGTGAACGACCACCTCGGTCATGAGGCTCTCGATGAGTGCATGACTGATCCGGCGATCGACCGGCGTGACCAGATCCAACCAGTATGACGACAGTCTCGGAGTGAGATAAGGGATGTCGAGGATGCGTCGACGGCGAAGACCACGAGCGGTCGCGTAGGCACCGATCATCTCTCGGTACGAGGTGACCTCAGCACCACCGATCTCATAGACCCCCGGCTCGACCCGTAGTGCTCCTATCAAATAGCGCACCACGTCGGCCGAGGCGATCGGCTGGATCCTTGTGCGGACCCAGCGCGGGCAGATCATGAACGGAAGCCGCTCGGTGAGATACCTGAGCATCTCGAAGGAGATGCTCCCCGCTCCCAGGACGACCGCGGCCCGCAGCTCGACGACCGGAACCCTCCCACCGGCTAACGCCACACCGACCTCTTGGCGGCTCGACAGATGCTCGGACTGCGGGTCGTTCCCGAGGCCACCGAGGTAGACGATGCGTTTGACTCCGGCTGCCGCCGCCGCTCTGCCAAAGTTCTCGGCGAGCTCGCGGTCGCGAGCCCGAAAGTCCTCGGCGCTCAGCGAGTGCACGAGGTAGAAGGCACTCTCAGACCCCCTCAAGACCTCGAGTAGCGCTTCCCCGTCCGCCACGTCGACGGCGCGTCCTTCAACACCGGGGATCTCGGGACGGTGACGTGAGAGACCGAGGACGTCGTGTCCCGCTGCGACGAGCTCTACAGATAGCGCCCGACCTACGAAGCCGCTTGCTCCGATCACCGCGATTCGCATCGCACCACGATGCACCAAGACCGGTCTGGGCGGGGATTCCCCGGTCAGCCTGCCCCGATCCCGGACTTCGGGCGTTCCCAAATGCGGCCGCCTCGGGTGTTCGGTGGCAGATCCATGATCCGAGGGGGGGGCGGATAAGGCCCCGCGCCGGCAAATCTTCCGTCCCGGCCATCCCCGGATGCACGATGAGGGCCGGGTGGATCCGAGCACCCTCCGGGTCGGCCCCGCCCTGCGGTCAGCTCGTCGAGGCGGGAGAGGACTCCGCTGTCGACTTGAGACGTTCGAGGGTCTTCTCCATCGTGGCCCGGTTGTGCGCGGCGCGGTCTTTGACTCCACTCACCGGCGTGCCAATCGCCTTCGCGATGCGGCCGCGCTGGTCGATCCAGGTCTCGGTGATCCGACACCCGGTTGCGGTCGTCTCGAATTCGTAGCGCCACTCGGCGACCTTGAAACCCGCCGCGGTGATGCGGAAAGCGAGCAAGCGACCGGGCTCGACGTCGGTGATCTCTCCCAGGGTCGTCCACTTCTTCTTGCCGTTGCGATTCGCGCCTCGGAACGTTGCGCCCTGTTGCGGCCCCGTCGCGCCCCGCAGCCATGTGGACCCCTCGTTCTCGGGCGACCACTCCCCCATTCGGGTCAGGTCGGAGACCATCGCCCAAACCTTCTCCGCGGGCGCACCGATCTCCTGGGTCACACTCACCTGATCAGCCATGGGTCGTAGGATAGCCACGGGCGACACGGAACCTCAGGCTGGGCAGGCAGGTGAGCTGATTCAGCGCCGAGACAGATCGAACTCCAGTACCTGTGTGACGCGGGAGTCGGGCAGGTGACCGGGATCCCGGCGGGTCAGAACCGATACCCAGGCAGTCCGGTGCCCGGTCACCTTCCGTAAACTCGAGCCCGGTTCACTCCCATCTCGGAGACGAAATGATCGGGGATCATGGCTGACCTGACGTCCTCCCGACTTGCCGGTCATGTCGTGCTTATCACTGGCGCGGAGAGCGGTATCGGACGCGAGACCGCGCTGCGAGCTGCGAGCGAAGGAGCCGATGTCGCGGCGATCGGTCTCGACGCCAGCGAGCTTGCTTCGCTCATCGATCATGTGCGAGGGATCGGTCGGCGCGCCGCAGCCCGATCGGCCGACGTCTCCGATGCCGATGCGGTCACCGCGGCCATCGACGACCTCGTGCACGAACTTGGGCCGCTCAATGTCGCGCACGCGAACGCCGGCGTTCTGGTCCCGGCGACTTCCATCACCGACCTCGATCTCGACGAGTGGAATCGGGTTCTGGCTGTCGACCTCACCGGCGTCATGCTCACCTTTCGTGCCGCTATTCCACATTTCGGGGCGGAAGGTGGCTTGCTGCTGGCGACCGGTTCGTCACTCGCCTTGCGCCCGGGTATCGGGCTTCTGCCCTACGTCGCGGCCAAGGCTGGGGTGCACGCCATCGCCCGGAGTCTGGCGCTCGAGCTTGCGCCGCAGGGAATTCGTGTAAACGTGATCGCACCCGGACTCACTGAGACGCCGATGACTCTTGGCCTCGCTGGGCACATCGAACGCCAACTCCAAGGGGTACCTCTTGGTCAGCTCGTGCATGGGCGTGATGTGGCTGCTCTGGCCGTGCACCTCATGACCGACGAAGCCCGTTCCATCACTGGAAGCGTGTTCACCATCGACGGCGGTCGAACGGCCATCTGAACGTCGGCCCTGCGCCTTGGCGATCAGGACGCGAGGCTGCTGGCGGACAGTGCGTTCCGGTTACTCGCGATCGGGCGCGGCGCTCGCCTCGAGAGTGGATGTCGTCGCATCTGTGCCTCGTGCCGCATCGTCCTTCGGAGGACCGCTGCGTCGGTTCCAGTCACGCCAGATGAGCCGGTGGACGGGGACGAGGCGGGGGATGTCCCGCAGTCCGGGGAGGAAGGGGATGGCCAGGAGGAGGATGGTGGCGGCACCGGTGAGGTAGATCGCGATGAGGTCGACGTTGGCCGAGCTGACGAAGCCGGGCACTTGGTACCAGAGGGTGTAGAGCCACAGCCAGGGCTGGCCGGGATAGCTCCCCGTTTCGTTCATGACACCCCACTGGGCCCCGGTGAGGTGCTGAGCTGTGGCCACGTTGCTGAAGTACTGGCCATCCTCCAAGAACAGAAGCGGCTTGGTGAAGTCGGTCCCGTAGAAGGCGTGATTGGCCAGGAGGTCGGCGTCGATGGCCCCGCTGCGAGCCAGGGTCAATTCGGTGGCCAGCATGGCTGGCACGGGACCGTCGGGGGCCGCGGGCATCACGGGAGTGCCGTGGTCGAAACTGACCTTGGCCACGGCCTTCAGATAGGCGGCGTCCCAGGCACCGCGTGTGGTCGAGGATGCGCCCTGGTAACGATCGAGGGCGGCGGCCAGCGTCGGATTGGTGGGGGCGATCTTGGACAAGGGGCCCAGCACGAACGTTTCCGCCGCATCGATGGGCTGGCGGACGCCGGCGATCTTGGCGGGGGCGAAGAGAAGGCTCTGGGTGCTACCCGTGGCGTCGTTATAGGGCGGGCCATAGGTCGCCGTCTCACTCGTGCCCGCCAGCTCGGTGGCCGCGGTGGCCACGAAGTCAGCCGGAGCGATTTGGGCCCAGGATGACACGGTCACCGGCGGGACATCGGGGGACGAGAGAAGCGAGGCCAGGGCGACGACCAGGACGAGGGCGACGACGGAGGCGACGGTGGCTTCTTTCAAGATGTCGTAGCGGCGCGTCGCGCCTCGCCACGAGGCGGTGTCGGCCACAGCCGCGGCCCGCCGGGCGGCGCCCCCCCGGGCCAGCTTGACCGGGAGGGGGTGGACGACGCCCCGGACGCGCACGGCCAGGATGTGTGCACCGACGATGGCCACGAGCACCACGGGGATCAGCACCACGTGCCAGAGGAGCATCTGTCCCACGTTCATGAGATTGAAGAATGCGCCCACCCCGACCGCGTCGAAGGCGTCCTTGCCGCTGGTGGAGATCCACTGGGAGTCGAAGTTCTGCTGGGACAGGTAGCCGGTGAAGCATTCGACCACCGAGGCCATGAAGGCCACCACACCCGTGACCCAGGTGAGGGCCCGCTTGCCGCGCCAGGCGGCCATCCAGAACTTCCCCCACAGGTGAATGACCATGAAGGCCATGAAGGCCTCGACGCTCCACATGTGAAGACTGTTGAAGAAATGTCCGACAGGGTCGGTGTGCCACCAGGAGGTGCCCCCGAGCGCGATGGCGAAGCCGGACACGATCACCACGGCCAGTGCGGCCAGAGTGGCCACGCCGAAGACATAAATCCAGGAGGCGACGTAGGCGGGCTGGCGGTCGGGGAGCAACTTGCCCGGCGGTAGGTGACGCAGCGCCAGGCGCCTGAGCCGCGCCGTCCACATGCCGGCGTCGGCGTCGTCGCCTCCATCCCCGAGACCCTCGCTGGCGGGCAAGGGTCCAGCGTCGCCGTCAGCGACCTCGGCGGGCGACGCCTGACGGTCTCGCCCGTGTCCGGGGAAAGGGATGACCAGAGCTGCGCCGAAGATCACGACCATCACGGCGATGAGGACGAGATTGGCCTCTGAGACGGTGAAGATGGACCAGTGAAGGTACCGACCGGGACCGTTCAGGTTGACTGATGCGGTCAGCAACGAACCAGCGATCATGTTGGCGCTCCTCCTCGAGATGTCGACCGGAGACGGCGCACCACAGCGCTCAGCTCGTCGGTCCGGGCCGTTCGGACGTGAGACCCCGGAGGTCTCACGCAGTACGTGGGCATCCAACACCTTCTACGGCGGATCGAGATGCCGGGCAGGCGTCCCGTCGACCCGCGGCACGGATCGAATCGCGCATCTCGGGCTTCAACCACCCGTGTTCCTGGCTCTGGCCGAACCGGACCATGGACTGGAAGTGACACAGCGACCCGGAGCCACTTTCGTGACTCGTCGAAGATCGACCCAGTAAGAGAAACCGCGGGATCATGACGCCTTCCGTCTTGTAAGCGTCGCCGGGGTCTGGGGCGAGGTCGAGGGTCCCGTCCGGGTCCTCAGAGCAGGCAGGCTACTCCTGTACGCCACGGCCCGCTCCGGCAGCGCGCATCCGGCGCCTGCGCCCTCCGCTCGAAGGGGTGTCATCGGACCCGATCGATCACGGTCGTCAGGTGCGCCCCCCACGTGCGAGCCCGCTCGAGCTCGCCGGGCAGGAGGTGGCTCTTCTTGTCGACCAAGAAACTCTCGGGAGGGACGACCATCGACAGACCGTGACGGGCAAGCTGTCGGGCGATTCCCTTGGATGCTCGACCCGTGAAGAGCGCCGGGGAGTTGATCCGGGTGTCGAATGCCGCCGCCTTGGCCCGGACACGGTGAACAGACGTGATCCAGTCGCGCACGCCTGGTCCGGTATCCGCACCGGGCTCGAGCACGAGGCCACTGTCGGACTTTTCCACACGTAGTGGCGTGCTCCGCCGGGTCGACGGCCACGACATGCTCCACGCGTGCGTCGGTCCACCCACGACCACCAGGTCAAAGTCTTCGAGCTTGGTCGGAGCGTCCGCTACTGCGACAACCACTCCGTCGGCATCTGTCGCCAGTCCCTTGCCGATGGCCTCCGCGATCTGGCGCGTGCTTCCGAACATCGACTCGTACACGATGAGCACTCGCATCGGGGCACCTCCAATGCTTGCTTACGAGCTCAGATTCCCATCCTGATCTCGATCAGACCAGGGTCGAACGTCCCCTTGAGCCGGTGTCCCGGGCACCGGGGGGTCGGGGTGGCGGTCCTGAGCCACGGCCAGCCCGGAACTACCGACTAGCTCTGGCGAAGGACCAAGACCGGGCAGTGGGCGTTGCTGGCACAGTGCTCGCTCACCGATCCGAGCAGCATGCCCGTGAACTCTCCGTGTCCTCGGCTTCCGACGACGACGAGTTCCGCCCCCCGAGATGCTTCTACGAGGGCGGGAGCGGGATGGCTTCGGATCACGACCGGTCGAATGATGACCTGGGGATGAGCCTCCTGAGCCGCCTTTATCGAATCCTCGAGGATGGCTCTGGCGTCGGCCTCAGGGTCGTAGCCCTCGGGCACGACCAGGGCCACACCGTAGGTATTGGGCCATTCCCACGTGATCAGCGCTTCGACCTCGGCCCCGGTGAACGCCGCCTGGCGAACGGCCCAGTCCAACGCGGCGATCGAGCACGTCGACCCGTCTATCCCCACCACGATCCGATGGGGAGAAGGTGATTGTGTCGTAGTCATGCCTTAGTCCTTTCACCTGAGTCGAACCATGACCACGGCCCGAGCCGGGGGTCCAATGCCGCGTGGGCGGGATCTTGACGCGGCCGTGTCCGGCCCCAGAAATCGAGGCCGGACACGGTTCCCCGCTTGCTTAGCCGCGGGTCACACCGTCTCGAGCACCTTTTCGGGCTGGTGCGCCTTGGGGAACTCCTGGTCCCCGGGAACCCGGCGCAGGTGGACGACTCCGAGCAGTGTCAGCAGGAGCATGATGCCCGCCAGCACAAAGGAGACGATCGAAGCCACCAGGGCGATCTCCCCGAAGGTCGAGAAGGCGTATGCCTCGAGGAGGAGTCCCCGCAGGGTCGTGCCCTTGAAGACCGTGGCCACTTGGCCCGCCAGCTTGGCGTTGTTCGGATCCGCCAAGGACGCCGCGCTCAGCTGCGCGTAGGTCTTTCCGCCACCGATCTCCTGGAGGTGAACGGCGATGAAGTCGTTGGCGTACACCTCAGCCTCCTGGCCGGTGACCAAGGGCTGCCCCGCGTACTTGCTCACGGTTCCGATCATCGAAGGGGTGATCTCGGTTCCGGCCTTGGCATGGGCGAAGGCGGCCGCGGCCGGGAAGGTGATCTCTTGCTGGGCGAGCTGGCTGTGGACGTTGCTGTTGGCGAAGTTGTAGCCCCAGAGTCCGAGGCCCCCGGCGACGAGCAGGACGACCACAAGGACCGCCCCGCCGGCGCTCAGGATCATGTCGAAGGTCTTGCGTCGCATGTCCGTCTCCATTTTCTTTGTCGTGCCCCGGCATCGTTGCCGGGGCCTGACTTCACGATGCCGGAGGTCAGAGACGGCGGGCAGGGCCAAAGGTCCCTCCTGAGCTGGGCTGATCGTCCTGAGGACGTCAGGCCAGGCACGGCCTCTTCTCGGGAATCCGGGCGGATGGCCTCGGCTGACGGCCCTGCCTGGGCCCGGCCCCTCAGCGCCCGGGGTGGGTCGGGGTTTCCTAGCGGAGGTGCCGGACGTCGTCAGCTCGCGCCACGGCGTCGGCCGAGATACGCATACGGGCATCGACGACAAGGGCCCCGGTCGGCGTGGCGATCAGCGGGTTGCAGTCCAACTCGGCGATCTCAGGGAGGTCCTCGGCGAGCCGCCCGACACGCAGGACGACGTCTACCAGGGAGTCAATGGCAACCGGCTGGCTCCCGCGGTAGCCGAGCAGGAGCGGCGCGGCCCGCAGCCCGAGCACCATGTCACGGGCGTCGTGGTCGGTGAGCGGCGCCAGACGGGTCACCACGTCGCCTAGGAGCTCGACGGCGGTCCCCCCCAGCCCGAAGATGACCTGAGGTCCGAATTCGGCGTTCTGGACGAACCCGACGATGGTTTCGACGCCGCCACGGACCATGGGCTGGATCACCGCACCTTCCATGGTGTCGCCCAGTGCCGCGGCCATCTCGGAGAACGCCGCCTTGACGGCGTCGGGGCCCTCGAGGCCGAGGCGCACGCCGCCGACGTCGCTCTTGTGGACGATCTCGCTGCCCCAGGCCTTGAGGGCGACCGCACCACCGAGTCGCCGTGCCGCCTCCTGCGCGGCGTCGACATCGTGCACGAGGGTGGTGGTGACGATGCCGATCCCATAGGCCGCCAGGACGTCTTGTGCGTCGGCGCCGGTGAGCCAACCCGATCCGGTCGGGCAGCCGGCGACGATCAGGCGCCTTGCCTCATTCGGCTTCGTATTCTCGAGGATCGGAATGACTCCGAGGGGCCGGTCCCGCCACTCACCGTACGTTGCGGCATGAGCGAGCGCCCGCGCCGCGTTCTCGGGGTATGCGAAGCATGGGACGGGCCGTGTGGCGCTGTGCAGGATCGGTCGTACCGCACCGGCGCCGAGAAAGCTCGCCACCACTGACTTCTTGCCACCTTCGACGGTGGCGGTGTCGACGGCACCGATCACTGCATGGGCGACGTCGTCGGCCCGGGTCACCAGGGGTGGTGTGAAGATCACGATGACCACGTCGATCTCGTCACAATCGAGCAGGGCGCCGAGGGCCTTCGTGTAGCCCTCGGCGGTGGCCGATGCAGCCAGGTCGATCGGATTGCGAACGCTCGCCCCCGGAGGTAGGAGGTTGGCGAGAGCCGACTGGAGCTCGGTGGAGAGCTCGGGGACCTCCAACCCATGGCTGATGCAGGCGTCGGCTGCCAGGACGCCGGGGCCACCGGCATTTCCCACGATGGCGACCCGTCGTCCGGTGGGCACCGGCTGGTGCGCCAGGAGCTCGCCCACGTCGAAGAGCTCTTCGATGGTCTCGACCCGCACCACACCGGTCTGGCGGAAAAGAGCGTCGACCGCCTGGTCCGACGACGCCAGTGCCGCCGTGTGAGAGGAGGCGGCGCGATTCCCTGCTTGGCTGCGCCCACTCTTCAGCGCCACAATCGGCTTGCTTCGTCCCACTCGACGGGCGATACGGCTGAACTTGCGCGGATTCCCGAACGACTCCAGGTACAGCAAGATCACGTGCGTGGCGGCGTCCTGCTCCCACCACTGGAGAAGGTCGTTCCCACTCACGTCGGCCTTGTTGCCCATCGAGACAAAGCTCGACAACCCCAGGTCACGAGCCGCAGCCTCCCCCAAGATGGC